>Ga0179948_1275347_pt1 | contig 23305 bp, 27 predicted proteins | sample AD_JPNNA6_sludge_FD_135925 | JGI IMG/M metagenome (GOLD analysis project Ga0179948, IMG submission 135925) | Metatranscriptome of active sludge microbial communities of municipal wastewater-treating anaerobic digesters from Japan -... | ecosystem: Engineered > Bioreactor > Anaerobic > Digestate...
CGTGAAGTTGTCAAGGTACATCTATTGTAAAAAAAGAGTTTATGCAGTGGAATCAAAACTGAGTCATTATAATTCCCCCTCTTAATAAGTAAAAACAGTTCCACCAAGCATACACAACAGAAGAACCATTTATAACCTTATATCTATAATGCTTTCGTTATCATTTTTGGGCTTATTTTTTTTGTTATCCTTTTTATTCTTTTTTTCCCTATCCTTTTTCTCCTTTATCTGGGGACCGGTTGCTTTTTCCTGAGAATGAACAGTCCTAACTTCGCTTTCCGCCTTATGCTGCAGGTTATTTGCAGTATTTTGATGCATCACCAGAACCTTTTGGTGATTATCATTTACTGTTTTTGATACCTCTGCTGTTTTAGGTAACATTACCTGAAAGTCAATAGGTTTTATAGACATACAATCACTCCTCTACCTATCGTAGCCGCCAACCCTTACATCTGCACCATCCCTGTATAATGTGCAGTACTGAAGGTTCTCCTTTACATACATGGTACATGATCCTATTACCACTTTAGTTCCGCTATATATTGTAGCTGAAGCCTTTATCTTGCCTTGCGACTCCTGCTTTAATATTTCCTCTATACGGGCAATTTCAACCTTTATTTCATCAATTTTGTTCGAATAATATATTTTTGTTCTAACGCTTCTTGCCATAATTCCTTCTTTTTCTGCATTCAATCCCCCGCTACTTTGAAGTTTTTTTAATATGGCAATAGCCTGATCAGCCTTTTTTATATCTTCTTCCATTTTAATCAATTCGTCTTTCAGTATTTTATAACGTTCTCTTAATGTAGGATCGGTTCCAACCTCAATCTCTGTTACAGTATCCATAATAGAACCGATAACCTTAGCCGATATAAGCTTTCCAACTTTGGCAACTCCCCCCACAAGAAGACCTTTCTTTCCCGATAATTCAAGTTTATTCCCACATTTTATTTTGCTGTGCATTATTGCTTCAGCCTTAATTTCATTCCTGGCCTCGATTGTGCTATACTCAATATACTTGGCTATTATATCTCCACCACTTTTTAAGTAGCCTTTTCCCATACCTTGCATGCCTCTTTTTAAAACAATATCTCCGCCAGCTTCTATAGTAGCACCTTCAACAACACCCCATACTTCTACATTGCCACTAGCTTCAATAGAAAATCCCGAAAGTACATTTCCCTTAACTACAACATTTCCTATAAAGCTAATATTCCCTGTTGTCGTATCAACATCACCACGAACTTCATAAACGGAAAAAACATTTATTTTCCCTTCAACATAGCAAACCTGTCCGTCAATGGCTGCGCACAAAGATTGACCATCCTCAGAAACTTCCACATTTCTTCCTTTAGGAAGTACCGCAGGCTTTCCTTCTAAAGCCGGTATATCTTGTCCTGTTACAGTCTTACCTGCCTTGCCCGGCAATGGTGGCAAAAGGGAACACAATATTCTTCCTTTTTCAACACTTTCAATAAGGTTAAGCTCTCTGTAATCCACCCTTCCATCGTCCAATATAGCCGGTTTTCTATCACTGCTTGTATCAAAATAAAACTCTACTTTACCATTTTGCCCATTGACAGGTTCAATTCCATTTGCAATAAGAATCTGTTCATTAAATATAGGATACTTTATGATATTTTCCAACAATTCATCACTCACACCAAAAACAACACCGTTTTTTCTCAGTGCTTCGACAACCTCTTGTTCACTAAGCATCCTGCCTCCTTCAGGCGGAGTAAAAGTAATAAAGGCTTTCATTTTATCAGATGATACAGTTACTGAAGCCATTGCATCAACCTTCACTTCTTCCTGACTCTCGGCTATCTTTACAGGTCTTCTATCCGCTTTTAATACGGCTAATTCAATAGCACCTCTTGAATACTCTTTAAGCTTCTTCCTGTTTATCTTCTCTAATACTTCTCGGGTTTCCACCTTTTTACCTTTTTTTGCAGGCGGATTAACAATAAGATAAACACCGTCTTCTTTGTAAGAAAGCTCAAAGGATCCGTCATTTCCTTTAGAATCATTTTGCATGTCCAAATCATTTATATCCAAAAAATTCACCAGCTAACCCTCCTTCCTTTTTCTTGAATTTCAATTAAAAACCACTGCATCACTTAATTTTAGTCTTTTAATATTGATCTGTGCCGAGCCAATTTCCCTCTAAGTCTCAATATAGCTTTTGTATGGAGCTGTGATATTCTTGACTCAGATACTTTCATAATGGCGCTTATTTCCTTCAAAGTCAATTCATCGAAGTAATATAACGATATAACGGTTTTTTCCTTTTCTGGCAGCTTGCTTATAGCATCAGTTAATATCTCTTTCAATTCATTAATTTCTATATATGTCTCCGGCTTATCCTCAGTTCTTGAATATGGATGGTCAACACCTATTTCATAGTTCTGTTCAAGAAAATCTTCCAGTGATACCATGGAAGAAACGCTGACATCATTGAGCAGCTTATAGAACTCATCCATGGAAATTCCAAGCTTTTCAGCTACTTCCTTATCAGTAGCGGAATGCCCCAACTGGTTTTCTATTTCAAAATAAACCCTTTCAAGCTCCTTATTCTTTTGTCTTAGGGATCTGGGCACCCAATCCATCTCACGTATGCTATCAATTATGGAACCCCTTATTCTTAGAGACGCATATGTCTCAAATTTAACACCTTTATTAATGTCAAATTTTTCTATTGCATCAATAAGCCCAAAAACACCAAAGCCCATTAAATCGTCGTATTCAACATTAGATCCAAAGTATATGCTCAATCTTCCTGCAACATACTTTATAAGGTGAGCATATTCAATAATGAGCTTCTCCCTAATAACAGGGTCTTTTCTTTCACTGTACTGTTTCCATAGATCGATTTGTTTAACATTTGCAGATAACATCAAAATCCCCCATTACTAATAAAATTTAGGACGAACACAACTAGTGAAAAAAGTTCTCCTCATCAACTCAGAAATCAATATTATGTGCGCTTTAATCCGATGCCTTTTGACTATCATTATCATTCACCTCAACATCATTCACCTCAACTTCCTCATTCTTCTCTTCCTCCATCTCCTCCTTTCTACTCTCAATTTCATCAATAATGCCATATAGAACACTTCTGACAAATGCTCCAATTACATAAAAAGCTAATATGGTAACCGTCATTTTAATACAAGTATGCTTAAGCTCTTCTTTTCGTACATAGCTTATTGTTCCTATAATTATAGCCATAATTGAACTAATTATATATGGTAGTCTTTGGATATAATCCATCAGGATTCCTCTCATTCAACTCTAAATATAATTTATACCAAACCCCACTGTCTTGATAAGTAACTTACCATCATCGGAGTATAACTCTATAGTACGCCCATGACTTCCACCAACATCCTCAGAAACAATGGGTATGTCCAATTGGGCCAAAACCTCACGTGATGCCTCTATGTTTCTGAGTCCAATTCGAATATTGTCATTGAAATCAGCAAAAGTGAACATTTGTGCTCCCCCTGCAAGCTTGGCTTTTATCAATCTTCTGTTAGCGCCAAGTTTAACCATTTCTTCAACAAGTTTAACAATAGCCGTATCTGCAAATTTAGCCTCGTTTACAGCAGTCTTTGAAATTTTACTTGTGGGCAGCATTATATGTGCCAAACCTATTATTTTTGTTGAAGGGTCATATAAAGCTATACCTACACATGAACCCAAACCAAGTGTAACCAGAATACCCGGATGACAAATTGCTTTATAATCTGCCATTCCTACCTTTATATTTTCATGCATCAGATTATTACCCCTAAAGTCTTTAATAATGTTTCATAAGAATCAATATCAGGTATGAGGAAAAAATCCCCTAATACCTTGTTGTCACCCTCATTAAACTCTGATGCAATATATAGTACAGTTTCGCCAAGCATGCCGAATTCAATAGCCGGAACACTTAATATTGCACTTGCCATATCTATTGCAACATTAGGAACACTACATAAAATATTTAAGTTTGTCAGCATTGACAAGGCAGCAACATACGCCCCTGTCATTATATTACCCAATTCTTTTATTGCCGACATCTCAAGCTCATCAAATTCCACACTGGTGCTTTCTTTAAATCCAAAAAGCATATTGACCAACAAACGTGCAGACTTCCTATCAAGCATAAAAAGAATATGTCCTGTAATATCACCTGTCATAGCAAGTAATATCCCAACTACAGGCTCTTCAGGAGCACCCAGCATATCTGGAATTTCGCTAAATTCAAGAATTTTAACCTTTGGAACCGACATGTCTATTCTTCTGTTAACCATTTTAGCCAGTGCAGAAACTGCATTGCCCGCTCCTATATTTCCTATTTCACGAAGAACATCCAATTGAAGGTTGTTTAATTCATTAAAATTAATTGTCATATTTTTGCTCCTAAAAATTAATTAATTCTTTTTAACCTTCCTTAACAGAAATGTTAACAAGCTTTTCTATGTTTAACAGAGTTATAACCCTGTCATCAACCTTCCCTGCTCCAAGCACATTCTCCATTAATCCTTCTTTTGCAAGGCTTGTTGTACTTTCAATCTGCTCTTCATTGATATAAATAACTTCTTTCACTTCATCTACAATAACTCCCATTTGAATATCTTCAAATTTGACTATTATTATTCTTGTTTCTTCAGTCTCCTCAGTCATTGCAAGTCCAAATCTCTCCTTTAAATCCATTATGGGAACTATATCACCTCTAAGGTTGATAACTCCCTTTATAAAACTCGGAGTTTTCGGGACTCTTGTAATAGGAATCATCTTTTCAATTGTATTGACCATTTGTATATCCAAACCGTACTCCTCATCTGATAGTACAAACACAACAAATTGTGTGGTATTTAATACTGCTTCAGCCATTAATTACACTCCTTTCACTATACTGCAAGAGAGTTTACATCCAATATCAGTGCAACATTTCCGTCTCCAAGTATGGTCGCTCCGGCTATGGTCTTAATTCCAGCCAAAAGCTTACCTAGTGATTTAATAACTATTTCATGCTGTCCTATAAGATTATCCACCAAGAATCCTGAAAGCTTTTCACCTTTTTTAACAACAACTACCGTCAAAAGCTTGTTTTCCTTATCGCTTGGGGGAACATCAAGACGTTCTCCTATTCTGATTATTGGAACAATGGTGTTTCTAAGAAGTATTATTTCCTGTTTCTGTACCTGCTTGATATCTTCCGGTTTGATCTTTATAATCTCTCTGATAGTATTTAATGGAAGTGCATATTTTTCAGTATTGATTTGCACTAGAAGTGCTTGAATTATTGCCAAGGTTAGAGGAAGTCTTATTATAAATTTACTGCCTCTTCCTGCTTCGGTATCAACTTCTACCATACCTCCCAATGTTTCGATCTTGGTCTTGACTACATCAAGTCCAACTCCACGACCGGACAAGTCGGTTATAGTTTCAGATGTACTAAAGCTTGGTTTAAACAGAAAATCAATTATATCTTTTTGAGAAAGATTTTTTGCAGCATCTTTATTTACAAATCCTCTGTCTATGGCCTTTTTCTTTACTTTTTCAAGATCTATACCGCTTCCGTCGTCCTCAACCTCAATAACAACATTATTTCCATCCTGGTATGCTCTTAAGTTAATCTGTCCGGCATCAGGTTTACCAACCTCTCTTCTTTTATCAAGGGACTCTATTCCATGATCTGCCGAATTTCTCAGCAAATGTATAAGAGGATCTCCAATTTCATCTATTACCGTCCTGTCCAGCTCAGTATCTTCACCGGACATATTAAGAACAATTTCCTTGTTTAAATTTCTGGAAATATCCCTGAGCATCCTTGGGAATCTGTTAAATACCGTTTCAATAGGAACCATTCTTACTTTCATAACAGCGTCATGAAGGCTTGTTGTAACTCTTTCGAAATATTCTATGACCTCGTTGTAATTTTGATTTCTTTCTATTTCTTCCAATCCTTCAAGTCTGGTTTTAATTATGATAAGCTCACTCACAAGATTCATCAGGACATCTAACCTGTCAATATCCACTCTAACTGTCTTTCCGGTCTTAATATTGCTTTTGGAAGTCTGTACCTTTTGGTGCTCTTCCACATCTGTATTGTTTTCCTCTTGATGTACTTCAGTTTTGACTTCCTGAGCCTCGCTTTTTATTTCGTCAGCATCTTCTACCTCATTTGAATGAAGTGTTGATATTATTACATCATCGACCTCAGATATGGCCATTAGTTCCTTCTGGAATGATTCTGCATCCCTTTTACTAATAACAACAACTGTAAATTCAAAATCGAATTTTTCATCCTCAATATCCTCAACTCTAGGTTCAGATTTAATTATTTCTCCATGACGTTCTAGAGTTTGGAATATTATGAATGCCCTTGCCGACTTTAAAACACAGCCCTTGTTTAATACGACAATAATTTTGAAAACATTCAAATTTATTTCAATTGCTTTATTTATAAGGTTATGCTCATATTGATTCATTTTAAAGTTTGACGTGATGTGCTCGATTGCATCCTTTTCTCCCTCAGTATTTGCAGTATTTGCAGTACTTGCAATATCTGTAGTATTTGAAGTATTAGCCGTATGTGCTGCAGCATCAGATACAACAGTATCTTTTGCATGATTTTTATTCAAAACCGCATCTAAGCCCTTAATTATCTCAGTATATTCTTCATTTCCTTCCGTGCCTTTTGTCACTACTTCATTAACATAGTTCTCCAGAGCATCAAGGCACCTGAACAATAGGTCAACCAAATTAGTATTAACCTTTATTTCATTATTACGAAGTGCATGAAGAACATTTTCCATGTCATGGGTTAACTTGGCCATTTTGTTGAACCCCATTGTTCCAGCCATTCCCTTAAGTGTATGTGCTACTCTGAATATTTCGTTCAAAATCGGTACATCCTGAGGATTTTTTTCAAGCTGCAGTAGACTTTGATTCAGTCCCTGCAAGTGCTCCTTAGATTCCTCGATAAATATTTCCAGATATTGGCTCATATCCATCTTAACTACACCCCCACTATCTCAGTAATCTTTTTCGTGATCCTTTCGAGCGGTACAATTTCATCAACTATTCCCAATTCTACTGCAACTTTAGGCATACCGTATACCGTACATGTCTTTTCATCCTGTGCAATTATATATCCGTTGTTTTCCTGTTTTAATTTTTTCGCACCCTCGCTACCATCATTACCCATTCCGGTCATTATTATTCCTACGATGTTTGCAAGTCCTGTCTCACTTAAAGATTCCATCATAACCGTTGCGGACGGTCGATGAGATCCATATGGCGGGTCTTTTGTCAGCTTTATTATTATGCTTCTGTCCCTAGCCAAAGCTGTTTTCATATGATAGTCCCCCGGTGCTATATAAACCACTCCAGCTTTGACAGTCTCATTGTCTTCTGCTTCCTTAACTTTTATACTACTCAATGAATCAAGCCTTTCTGCCAGTGACTTTGTAAACCCCGGCGGCATATGTTGAACTATAAGAAATGCTGCCGGTATGTCTCCAGGCAGTTGAGGTATCACATCCCTCAAAGCTTTAGGCCCACCTGTGGATATACCTATAGCAAAAATTCTCTTAATTTGTGAACTATGATTGTCTTTTTCTTTAACAAATTTATGCATTTCATTATGAACTCTAGATTTTCGTTCTTCTTTTGGCTCCTTGATCGTCATTCTATTTTTAAGCTTGGATATTACTTTAACCTTCTCAATTAATTCACTTCTTTTTTCATGCGAATTTATATCAAATATATTGGCTGGTTTGGTTATAAAATCTATGGCACCATGCTCCAAAGCGTTTATTGTCGCTTCTGCACCTTCCTTAGTATGGCTGCTTAGCATTATAACCGGAATGTCACATATCTTTGAAAGTTCTTTTAGACATGTGATACCATCCATTATTGGCATCTCAACATCCATTGTTATAATGTCCGGTTTTAGATTAATAGCCTTCTCTATAGCTTCCTTACCATTTCTTGCAGTATCAATGGTGGTGATTTCTTCGTCACTGTTTAAAATATCCGATATTACCTTCCTCATAAAAGCCGAGTCATCAACCACCAGGACTCTAATTGCAGAAACGTTATTTATAGCCATAACACTATATCAATCCTTTTTTTCTTAATTTTCTTTGTTCTTCAAAAATAAAACTGATAATAACTTCTCTTGTTCTGTCATCTATGTTATAAAATTCCACTCCCAAACCATATTTGCTTTTGTTGTCTTCATTGGATTTTCCGCTTCTTACCACAGTGCCATAAAATTTTATTATCTTGTTTTCCATAAGCTGAAGCTCACATTCTACGTATTTGCCTTTTTCAATACCTTCTGTAACAACTAAACAAGCTCCTCCTCCGCTTATGTCGCGTGTAAGTCCCTTTGAAAAATTCCCCTTTGGTACTGGTCTTTCATCCACAAATTCAACTTCCCTGCATTTTACATCCAATACACAATCAAGCCTGAAAAACTGCCTTCTTTGTATTTTTTCAATTTCACTATTTATAAGTAATTTGTATATTGGCAATTTATCCCTAATTAATTTGTCTTTCAATCTTGCCTTAAATCTATAAAATTGACTGGCAAAATATATGAAGACAAACATATCGGTACCAATGGGTGCAGGCAAATATGTCCCCTCATATATAGGTGCCGCTACATATATGATATTTTCTCCTTCAGCAGATTCAAACTCGCTTACAAATGACTTTTTAATTTCCTTATCACCTATAAAGAAATCTATCAGTTGAATTTCCAATTTAGTCCCTGTAGCTAACTCGGAAGCCTTCATATATACCTCCGCCCATTCATTTAAATTTTATATCAATTATAGTTTTCTAAAGCTTTCTTTCATCAGTTGTCCTTCATTGTCTTATGCATGTAAAAAACCAACCAGCCTGTTCATAAAACCTTTAATGCCTTTCATTTCTGCATCATTACACTGTAATTCATCACATATTAATTTTTTCGATATATCCCTGATCTGTTTTGATACATTGCTTTTTGGAAAGCTTATCAAAAAAGGGTTTTGTGCTTTTACTGCTTTTATAACGGCATCATCATGAAGTAAATATCCAAGGGGTCTTAACTTTAATGATAGAAATTTTTCCGATACTAGGGTCAACTTATTCAATAAATCATTTGCCTCATGTATATTCTCAGCCCTGTTGACTATAACCTTTATAAGCCTTTCCTTATCCCTGTTTGATATCATTTTTATAAGTGCGTAAGCATCGGTTATTGAAGTTGGCTCCGGTGTAGTTACAAGTAATACCTCGTCTGCAGACATAACAAAGTTCATAACATTATCTGAAAGTCCTGCACCTGTATCAATAAGAATTACATCTGCTATCTTATCCATAAGTGAGATTTCAGATAAAAACTTTTCAAGCTGGCTGCTATCAAGCTTTACAAGCTCTTCAACTCCTGATCCTCCTGATATAAACTTAACATTGCACGGACCATCTGACAGCACCTGCAATATATCTTTCTCACTATGGATAACATCCACCAATGTATGCTTGGGTATCATTCCAAATAATACATCTATATTTGCCAATCCAAAATCCGCATCTAATATAATAACCTTGAGCCCTAACTCACTTAATGCGATTCCAAGGTTCACTGCAATATTGGTTTTACCAACGCCACCTTTGCCGCTGGTAACAGTGATGACCTTAGGGCTCTTCTTTTCAAAGGCGGGAACTAAATCCTGCTTGTCTATCTGCATAGATTTTAAATTGTCAACAATCTTTCTTAGTCTTTCTGCCTGATCCATCATATCAAGATATGCTCCCTAATAAATTTTTGGCCATCTTGTCGATATTTAAAACCTCAATATCATCAGGCACACATTGTCCGGTTGTAACAAAAGACAAATTTTTACCTGTGCGGAATTTGGTATTCAGTATTATTCCATTAACCTGACTTTCATCAAGTTTTGTAAAAATCAATTTATAGTCTTTTAAGAAACTGTAATTTTGCAGTATATCATTACAGTTATGTATACTTGTTGTCGAACTCATAACCAAATATACCTCATCAGGCTCCGAGGCAGCTATCAGAGATTTCAGTTCATCAAACTGAGGCTTGTTCCTGCAGCTTCTTCCTGCTGTATCAATCAGAACAACATCCTTATCCGAATAAAGTGAAATTGCATCCTTTATTTCATTAGGTGAATATATTACATTTATTGGCAAACCCAATATTTCTGCATATGTCTTTAACTGTTCAACTGCCGCAATCCTGTACGTATCAGCAGTTATAAGCCCTACATTTTTTCTGAGATTCAAAGAATAATTAGCAGCAATCTTCGCAAGTGTCGTCGTTTTGCCAACTCCGGTAGGACCGACAAATATAATAACTGTCGGCTTTTTATCTTCTTTAAGACTAATAGTTTCCGGTTTGCCCAATATTCCGGAAATAAGGTTGTGAAGCAATGAAGCAGCATCATTAATACTGGCAGTATCTCCAATTTTTTTACTGACAGTATCAATGAGCTTTTTTGCAATATCCTCTTCAACCTCATTTTTGATAAGGTTGTTATAAAACTGCATCAACACCTTGGAATAAGGCTTTTCCTCCCTTTCCATGCCAACAGGTATGGACATGGGAACTGATCCGGAATTATTCTGGAACTGATCATAAATTTTTTTGATCATAGACTCCATGTTATTTACCTTATTCTCCAAGAAAACAATTTTCTCCTCTTTTTGTTCTAAATTTGTTTTAAAATTCCCATAATTTTTTGTCGAAAACTCTTTCGGTTTGTTTTTTTCGACATTATTCGCAGCCTCTTTTTTATTTCCAATGTCATCGTCTATGGCTGCAAGAACTTCAACCAAAGGCTTGGCGAACATATTCATGAGACCTTTTTTTCTGACCTTTCTGGTATTTAAAATAACTGCTTCATTTCCTAAATCCATTTTAACTTTTAGCATTGCTTCCTGAGTATTGTTTCCCATATAACGTCTTATTTTCATAATTAGATACTCACCATCCCAATCGATTGTACCTCTATATTAGGGTCAATTTCACTGTATGATAAAACAATTAATCCCGGTAAAAACCTCTCAGTCATCCTTTTGAAATAAAGCCTCACAACAGGCGATGCTAAAACTATTGGCTGTTGACCTAATTCAACCAGTCTTTGAACCTGTTTCGACAAACTGGATAATATAGTATTTGTAACCTCAGGCTCAATTGTAATATAGGAACCGTTTTCGGTCCTCTGGACAGACTCCATAATAATTTGCTCAAGCTTGGGATCAATCGTTATTACATTCGACTTATTGTCATTTATAAACTTTCTTGATATGGCTCTTCCTAAAGCCTGTCTTACATATTCAGTGAGAATATCGGGGTCATGGGCAGAAGGTGCATAATCTGCCAAAGTCTCTAAAATTGTTACCATGTCCCTTATGGATACTCCTTCTTTTAACAGGTTCGCAAGAACCTTCTGAATTTCACCCAATGTCATAACCTTCGGTATCAATTCCTCCACTATTGCCGGATAGTTTTGTTTTACATTGTCTATTAAGGTTTGAACTTCCTGTCTTCCCATAAGTTCACTTGCATTTTTCTTTATTACTTCAGTAAGATGTGTGGCTATTATTGAAGGTGAATCCACAACTGTATATCCAAGCATTTCTGCCCTATCCCTCTGGTTTTCAGGAATCCAAACCGCCGGAAGACCAAAAGCAGGCTCCACAGTTCTTATTCCATCAATTTCTTCCTCAACTCCTCCAGGATTCATGGCCATGTAGTGATCAAGCATTATTTCACACTTTGTTATTTCCACACCTTTGATCTTTATCACGTACTCGTTTGGACTAAGCTGTATATTATCCCTAAGTCTTATAACGGGAACTATCATTCCCAATTCAAGAGCAAGCTGTCTTCTGATCATAACAACCCTGTCCAAAAGGTCTCCTCCTTGATTGACATCGGCAAGGGGAATAATTCCATAACCAAACTCCAATTCTATAGGGTCAACCTGCAGCAACGATACAACATTTTCCGGCTTTCTTATCTCTTCTACTTCACTTTCCTGCACCTGCTCTTCTTCCTGAATTTGAACATCCTTATGCTGCTTTAATAATCCAGCTCCTACCAATGCTAGAATTGCTGCCAATATCAAAAATGGTATTGTGGGCAAAAACAGCGATAAAACAACACATAATCCTGATGCAAGAAATAATACCTTTGGATTTCCAAATATCTGTTTTATAAGGTCATCACTCATTGCCGAGTCAGATGCAGCCCTGGTTACGATTATACCTGTAGCTGTTGAAATAAGGAGGGCGGGAATCTGGCTTACAAGACCGTCACCGATTGTAAGTATGGTGTATCTGGAAAGTGCCTCTGAAATCTCCTCGCCTCTCATTACAGCCCCAATTATGAGACCGCCTATTATATTGATAAAAGTGATAATAATACCTGCAATTGCATCACCTTTTACAAACTTGCTGGCACCATCCATTGCCCCGTAAAAATCAGCTTCTCTTTGTATCTTCCTTCTTCTTTCCTTTGCAATAGCTTCATTTATAAGCCCTGAGTTGAGGTCGGCATCTATCGCCATCTGTTTTCCAGGCATTGCATCAAGTGTAAACCTGGCAGCAACTTCAGATACTCTTTCAGATCCCTTTGTTATTACCAAAAATTGAACTACCATGATTATAAGAAAAATTATAAATCCAACAACTATGTTTCCCTGTGCAACAAAGGAACCAAAACCTGCAATAACCTGCCCTGCTTCACCGGAAGATAGAATATGCTTGGTAGCGGTAATATTAAGAGATAATCTGTATAATGTAGTAATAAGAAGCAGAGATGGAAAAATAGACATATCCAGTGCTTCCTTGGAATAAATGGTATTTAACAAAATAACAACAGCAAGGGATATGTTTATTGCAAGCAATACATCCAAAACTACGCTAGGTATTGGAAGAATTATTATAAGTACTACGGCAACTATAATTAAAGCAACCGACATATCTCCCAACTTCATCTTTCGCATATCCTCCCTCAAAACTAAATTTATGTTCCATTTTTAATGCTGTATACAAACGCCAGTATTTCTGCAACCGCTTGATACATTTCTTCAGGTATCTGCTGACCAACCTCCACACTATCATATAGACTTCTTGCAAGCGGTTTATTTTCCACTATCTCAACTCTGTTTTCCTTTGCGATCTCTTTAATTCTCTGTGCCAAATAATCCTGTCCTTTTGCAATAACCTTAGGTGCCGGTGAAATATTGGAATCGTATTTGATGGCCACCGCAAAATGTGTCGGGTTGGTAATAACAACATCTGCTGACGGCACATCATTAAGCATTCTTCTCATTGAAATTTGTCTTTGCTTTTGCCTTATCTTTGATTTAATCTCGGGATTACCCTCAGTTTGCTTGTATTCCTCCTTGATCTCCTGCTTTGACATTTTCAAGCCTTTCTCGTACTCATACCATTGATATAAATAATCAAAAGCAGCGATAAAAACCAGTGCTATACATATTCTAAGTGCAATATTTATAACTGTAGAAGTAATATAGGTTGCAACACCTATTGCATCTAGTTGCATTATGGTCAACAGGTTATCTGCTTCCGATTTAATATAGGAATATGCAATATAACCTACAATTGCAAGCTTTATTATTGATTTGACCAACTCAACAACAGATCTTAATGAGAATATCCTTTTTAAGCCGCTTAAGGGATTAATTCTGCTGAACTTAAATCCAAGATTTTCTGTTGTAAAAAGAAATCCAACCTGTGCATATTCAGCAGCAAGACCTGTTATCAACGCTACTGCCAATATAGGCCCGCATATCTTCAAAAGCTCTATGGATGACAGAATAAAAATTTTTGTTATCCCATTTATTGTATAAACATCAGTCATTTGCACATATTCAGTAAATACCACCTTTGTAAAATATACTATTTCATTGTACATATATCCGCCTAAAAGACGGAGTGTGGCAAATAAAAACAATAATATAAATGCTGACGTTATCTCCTTGCTTTGTAATACCTGTCCTTTTTTTCTGGCATCCTGCCTTCTTTTTGGAGTTGCCTTTTCGGTTTTGTCATCTCCTCCTGCAAAGAGCTGCAGATTAACAGGTATATAATTTCTCTTTAAATATTTCCCCTTTAAATGGTTTGTAGTCATCATTTTTGAAATACCATATCCTTTATGACTTTTAGCATTTCATTATCCAATTCCCCAACCATAAAACCTACCAAATATATAAAAACCGGTACTGTGACTGTCATAACCAAAACTCCCAGAATGATTTTTGCAGGCATGCCCACTATAAATACATTGATCTGGGGGATGCTCTTGGATATTATCCCAAGTGCTACATCAGTTACTAAAACGGCAGCAATTACTGGTGCAGCAATCTTAAAGCCTATTATAAACATTTTACTGAAGCTTGATATAACATCATTCATCAAAATATTGTTAAAAGCTGCCTTGCCTGCCGGTATAAATTTATAGCTTTCAAAAAGAGCTCTCATTATTATGTGATGACCATTAGATGCCATTAATACCATCATGCTTATCATATAGTAAAAATTCGCAGTTATGGGTATTTGTATATTGCTTATTGGATCTAAAACATTAACCATACCGAAGCCTATCTGCATATCAATCATTTGACCCGCCATGAGTATTGCATCAAAAACCACAGTTGCAATATATCCTAAAACAATACCTACAATAAATTCCTTAAATATTATAAGGGTATATGCAATTAAATTTTCGTCATATTCCAACGGGTCCATTTTTACAGCATTCATCAACAAAAGAGATGACATGAGTGCAAATCCAATCTTCATATAAACCGGAATATTCCTTCTCCCAAATATGGGAGCTATCACAAAAAGCCCGGTCATCCTGAAAAAAACAAGAATAAACATCTCTATGCCGTTAAGCAGTATACCTTCTGGTATTGGCATTATACTCCACCCACTAGTACGAAAATTATTTTATCTACTTAATGTAATTATTTATATTCAAAAAGATTCCTTCTGTAAACTCTATCAATACTCTAAGCATCCATGAACCAAAAATCAGAATACTTCCTAAAACAGCCAAAATCTTAGGGACAAATGTTAAAGTCTGTTCATGAATCTGAGTGGTGGCTTGAAAAATACTTATTGCCAAGCCCACTATAAGGCTAAGTCCTAGCATTGGAGCTGAAACATATATAACAGTCATTAACGACTTTTGTGCCAAATCTATTACCGACCCCTGATCCATAATAACCCTCCTGTTTCTATATGCTTTGCATTTATTTAATGCGTCATCGGACAAAGCTGCTGACGATAGTTCTTGTCAATAGATTCCATCCATCAACCATAATAAACAACAATATCTTAAAAGGCAGAGATATCATTATGGGCGGAAGCATCATCATACCCATTGACATCAATGTACTTGAAACAACCATATCTATAACAAGAAAAGGAAGATATATTAGAAAGCCGATTTGGAATGCCGTCTTAAGCTCGCTGATTAAAAATGCCGGAATAACCACTGTAAGTGATAAATTTGAAAGATCGGCTTTTTTTACAGGGGTTGTACCTCCCGATAATGATACAAAAAGAGCCAGATCTTTTTCGTAAATATATTTAAACATAAAATCCTTTATTATTGCAGATGACTTATCAATTGCTGCTTGCTGAGTTATCTCACCCTTTGAATACGGTGCATAAGCATTGTCATTGATTTCCTTACCCACAGGCGCCATTATAAACAAAGTGAGAAACAGTGCCAAGCCTATCAACACTTGGTTTGGCGGCATTTGCTGTGTGCCTAGTGCATTTCGCACAAAAGAAAGTATTATTACCACACGGGTAAAGGATGTCAACATCATCAATATAGATGGTGCCAATGATAAAACTGTCAGCAGTAGCAGAATCCGTATGCTGGCAGATACATCCTGAGGGTTGTCCGAAGTACCTATATCAATACCAATTTTAGGAATGGGTACAGTCGGTTCTGCAAAAACAGCAATAGGAACAATAATTACGAAGATAAAGGCAATTATTGTTAAGAAAACCTTTTTATTTTTCATTAGTATTATCATCTCCATAATCTTCAACAGGTTTTCCAAACTTAGAAGATAGTATTTTTAGTTTTTGCAAATTGCCTTTAAACCTTGTTGTGTCTATAGAAACAGTTGTGTCCTTTTCATTAGGAGCTTTCTTATTCTTATTGTTTGAAATATATTTTTCAAATATTGTTTTGAAATCAAATACATTATTTGTTGGAGCATCTGTTTCCACATCAAGGTCGTCAAGCTTTATTTCAGTAATAAATTCAAGACTCTTACCCGATGATGCCATAAGAATAAACTGGTTTCCAGCTTTAACCAGATATAGTTGTTTATTTAACCCTAATGTTACTGAATCAACTACACTCAAGTGCTTTCCCTTTACTGCTTTGTTCATTTTTGTACCGAGGAACCTGGTTGTAATATATGATAAAAACAGTAAAGAACCAAAGCCTATAAAATAAACAAATCCTTTAAGTACAGATATTGTTGTGTCCATTAGAATATTCCCCTATCCTATCCCAATACTTTCTTAACTGCCTCAACAACCCTTTCTGCCTGAAATGGCTTTACAATAAAGTCTCTTGCACCAGCTTGTATGGATTCTATAACCATAGCCTGCTGTCCCATTGCAGAGCACATTATGATCTTTGAATCTGTATTGATTTTTTTAATTTCCTTTACTGCTTGTATGCCATCTACTTCCGGCATTGTTATATCCATTATAACCAAGTCTGGGGACAATTCCTTATACTTTTCGATAGCTCTGGCGCCATTTTCTGCTTCTCCTGCAATCTCATAACCGTTTTTTGATAAAATATCCTTGATCATCATCCTCATAAATGCTGCGTCATCAACAATTAGAATTTTTTTACTCATTCTTAATCCCTCTCCTTAAATTAAATTCTGGTTAACAAAATGTTTTGAGAGTACCACACTTCGAAACAGAATAACTTGTTACTTTTACACTGCCTTTTTATAACCTCATTGAAGGGTGTATAATATCGGTAATTCTGACACCAAAGCTTTCGTCAATTACAACCACTTCACCTTTTGCTATTACTTTTCCGTTTACCAGTATATCAACGGGTTCACCTGCCAACTTGTCAAGTTCAATAATTGAACCCGGTCCAAACTCCAAAATATCCTTTATAAGCTTGTTTGTCCTTCCAAGTTCTACAGTTACCTGCAGAGGCACGTCCATTATGATACCAATATTCTTTTTTTCAACAACTACCTTACCATCATCAAAAGACTGAAACTGGGCAGGCTGAACATTTATGGGACCGCTATTATGATGCAAATGACCAGCTCCGGAATTTTCAAAGCCCATATTCGGGGTTTGCATCGGACTCTGATATCCAAGCCCTGAAGCTTGTGCAGGCTGAGATGAATATTGCTGTGGTGGTGTCTGCATCGGCTGGGATGGATGGTTTACAGGCTCTGATTGGTTTGCTTTTTTTGCATCCATGGTCAGAAGATTTTCTACAAGGTTTTTAGCAAAGCTAACGGGTATCAGCTGCATAATCTCACTATCAATCAGGTTTCCTACGATCATTTTGAAGGATATTTTTACTACAGACTGATTTTCTTCAAACTCATTAAACGGCTGCTCCGCACCTGTCTTTATATTAAAAGCCTTAGGAGGCGAAATATCAATTCTTTTACCAAATAATGAAGACATGGAAGTAGATGATGAACCTATCATTTGATTCATTGCTTCTCCAATAGCACTAAGGTGCAATTCCGAAATCTCACCATCACGGTTGCTTCCATCACCACCCATCATCAAGTCGGTCATTACTTTTACATCATCTTCTTTTAATACCAATAAATTTATGCCGTTTAACCCTTCCGTATATTCAACTCTAACTGCAACAACCGGCAAATCATATTGTTTTGTCAATTCGCCCCAGGTTGATACAGATACTCTTGGAGTAGTAATAGTCACCCTTTGCCCTAACAAAGTAAATAAGGTGGTTGCAGATGTTCCCATGCTTATATTACCCACTTCTCCAAGTGCATCAATTTCCTGCATACTAAGACCTTCTGTACTGCCTGCATTATTATCTGACGAAGGCTCCGATGGTGCACCATTAAGTAAGGCATCAATTTCCGCCTGTGATAGCATATCTGCCATTCTATTCATCCTCTCTTTTCAGTACATGAGTAATTTTTATAGATACTTTATTTCTTTTAACGCCGGGATTGGCATAAAACTTTAATATATCCCCTACAAGAACTTCAAGATTGCCATTAACATTGGTATCTAAAGGTAAAACATCACCTGGCTGCAATTCCAAAAACTCTCCAACCGTAATCACTGTATTTCCCAGTACCGCTCTAATGGGCACTGCTGTCTCCTCTATTTTGCTTTCTATATTATCTTTTATATCTGATGCAAACTCCTTTTCTGCTGCAGAAAACCAGAATCTGGTACTAAGCTTCGATAATATTGGCTCAACAACCATATGAGGAATACAGATATTGATCATTCCTTCCACTTCTCCAACTCTTGCACTCAATGTGACAAGTGCCACTATTTCATTAGGAGATATAATTTGAGCAAACTGTGCATTTGTTTCAATTTTTTCCAATCTTGGTCTTAATGCAATAACATTTTCCCAAGGCTCTCGCATAAGATTTAACATTTGAATTACAATTCTTTCAATAATTGCAAGTTCTATTTCGGTAAATCCTCTAACTCTTTCCATTAAAGAACCTTTTCCACCCAATATCCTGTCAATCAATGCAAAAGATATATTAGGAGCAATTTCAAAAATAATGGACCCCGATAAGGGACTAAAATCAACAACCGATAATATAACCGGATTGGATATTGAATTGTTGAACTCATAATACGCAAGAGGCTCAACCGAGATGACATCTACTTGAACAAGAGTCCTAAGGTAACCCGAAAGAAAGTTGGTCACCAAACGGGAATAATTCTCGTGTATTATATGTAGTGTCTTTAGATGATCCTTTGCAAATTTACTTGGCCTTCTGAAATCATGGCTTTTAATCTTCTTCTCGGTAGTGGTTGTTTGCATTTGCTGAACATCAATTTCACCTGTATTCAATGCCCGCAACAGTTCGTCTATCTCATTTTGCGACAGAATATCTCCCATTTGATCACCTCCTTACTGGTAGAACCAGTCTTCGAGTACAACAGAATATACCAAATCCGCCTTTATTTTTTCACTTTCCAAAAGCAGTTTATTAATCTGCTCCTTTAACTCTTTTTTTGCCTTTTCCTTAGTTTCAGGCTTGGATACTTCATCTAAAGTCATATTTAAAAAATAGTTTCCAACCAGCTCTCTCATTTCACTTTGACGTGCTTCGAGTTTCCCTGCTACATCTTTAATACCGTCAACCTTAATAAAATATTTAAGTTTTATGCTAACTCTAATAGCTGAAATATACTTTCCATCTTTATCACCTGATTTTAAATTAAAAACCTTTTCACCTTCAAACAGAGCTATTTCAGCTAATTCACTATCCTTAGGCACATATTGTACCGTTGTTTGACCGGCGTCGGCTCCTTTACTTGAACCATTGCCGCCGAAAACAAAAACATAAATAGCCAATACTGTCAGACTTAGTGATAGAAATGCAATTACAATAAGCAGTATAAAAAAGCTACCTTTCCCATTCAATCCAAATGCCCCCTTTTGATCTTAAAAATCCTTTGGTTCCTATAAGGATTACTGGTCCAAATCCCAAAAGTGTTTTGCCTCTTCAAAAATGCATAAAGAATTAGAACAAAGCATAATTACCAATACTTAAACAAAAAGTAAATCTAAAAAATAACATTTGTTACCTCGAATTTACTCCCATACTTCTATACTGCTAAATTGCTAAAATTCATTGGATTGCTTATTTATAGACAGCTAAACTAAAGATTTTATAAACCTTCTGAATGCTTAAATATAAAATGTAATCAAGACTAGATGGTTTTGTCTTTGCTGACAAACATAATTTTACCTTTATATTGTACCACTTTATCAACTATTTGTTCAATAGTTTCTTCAACAACAAATTTTTTTCCACTTGTTGTAGTAATTACTGTATCGGGAGTCTCCTCAACCGACTCAATCAAATCGCAGTTTAGAACAATAGTTGACCCATTCAATCGCGTTAATTTAATCATAATAGTTTTACCTCAAAAACTCAAGTGTTTTTTATGTTACTTTTTTATGTTAAGGATTTATTATAACAGGTCATATATTAACTTTCCCTGATTATTGCCCTTTCTAACAATTATTTTTCAGTATTTCATTATTACTATAGACTGCTTGTAATTTTTTACAAGCAGTCTATCATACTTATTTATGTTTATTTACTTAATAATTACCTTTTAAGATTAACCAATTCCTGCAGCATTTCATCAGAAGTGGTTATTATTCTACTGTTTGCCTGGAAGCCTCTCTGTGTAACAATCATATCGGTAAACTCCCTGGAAAGGTCAACATTTGACATTTCCAATGTTCCAGGATTTAAGTTTCCAACGCCTTCACCACCAGGTCTAACAGCCTTTTTAAAATCCCCGGAGTTTGTTGTCACCATAAACATATTTTCTCCAACCTTCTGGAGACCGGCAGGGTTTTCGAATGATGCCAATGCAACCATTCCCAATGGCTGCTGCTGACCGTTACTGTATACACCTGTTATTATTCCGTCTCCTCCGATATTGAATGTAACAAGGTTACCTGTAGGATAACCGTCAACATCAGTTGCCTTAACGGAACTATCCGCATCAAACATCGTTAACTTTTGGAAATCAATTGCTATTTCAACAGGTTCAGTTCCAACACTTGTATCGGGTATAAGTTGTATTGTAGGATTTACCGGGTAGCTCGTATCGTTTGTAATGATCTGACCTTTTGTATCAAACATTATAGAACCACTGGCAGTAGATGCATCAAATGCAGCAGAACCCGAGCCTGCAGATGCCGACCAGTACCATACCGTTCCACCCGTATCACCAGCAGCTGTTACACCAGTTGCTGATTCCTTCCAGAAATTAATGTTTATCTTATAACTATTTCCTAATGTATCGTAAACTGTAACAGGTGCTGTAAATTGAGGCGGTGATGTAGCTATATCGGCTCCAAGAGGCGCTTTCGATGCATCAAGATTACCTGCAAAAATTGCATGAGAAGTTGCCTCAGCAGATATAATCATTTTATTTTTATTATAAATGTCAGAATATAGATTTATCGGCTCTACAGGTTTTTCTGTATCGAACAAATATGTGCCATCAGGTTGTGCTGCTCCTCCATAATCCTGCCATCCATATACATTCAAGCCTCCGGAGGATACAAGATTCCCCAGTTTGTCCACCCCAAAGTTACCGGCTCTTGTAAATTTAAACACATCTCCATCTCCGCCTTTTAGTATGAAAAAGCCTTCTCCTTCTATGGATAAATCCGTTGGGTTATCAGTTCTCTGCACACTTCCTCTTGTTGTTATGGTGTCAACAGATCCTACTGCCAAGCCTAATCCAATCTGCATGGGATTTGTTCCACCCCTGCCGGTAGCCGAATCCGGTGATGATGCACCTTTCAACGTTTCACTGAATACTTCCTGGAATGTAACCCTACCAGATTTAAAACCAACAGTATTGACATTAGCTACGTTATTACCAATAACGTCCATTCTTGTTTGGTGAGCCCTTAACCCCGATACACCGGAGAACATTGATCTCATCATAATTAATATTCCTCCTTCAGTGGACTATTCCTTCAGTCATTCCGGAATAGGCAGCCTCCCCGAAGGGTCCAGCTGCAATGTAATTATTATCATAATATTATAGAATTTAGCTGAGAATTTTACGCAAACACAGCGCCATCAATATTTGTAAATACATTGTCTTTAAGTTCATTATTGTTTACTGCTGTAATTACTGTCCTGCTTTTGACATTCACTACAAATGCCATGTTGTCCACTATTACCAAAGAATCTTTAACACCTTTCGTACTAGCCTTATTCACCGCCTCATTCATTTTTGCCTTTTGAACTTCAGTGAGTTTGATATTTCTGGACTGTAGCCTTGCTCTGCATGTTTTGAGAATTTAAGCCCTTCTTTTTCATTAATCTTATCTTTTAATATTGCACCAAAATCATTTACAGCTCCTGTTTTTTCCTCTGCCAGATTTTTCCTAAGGCTTTGTCCGTTATTGATTCTTCCGATATTATTTAGATAGTTATTGTTTACAATCATATTTGCTCACCAGCCTTTTGCTGCTCTACGGGTTTGATGTTGCTTATACTTTCAACAGGAACATGTAGCTTATCGAGTATCGCTGTAGTTGTGCCATCAGGAGCAATCTTATACTCTCTTAGAACTGCAGTTACCGATACCTCTTTTGATGTTGATGGATTTACAACATTTACATCTACCGTTTCCCCAATATGGGTTTCAAGATAATTTCTCTTGTATGAAGGATCTGTAGTCAATACACCTGTTATACCCGATATATTAACATTAACACCATCCATAACTGCATAGTCTTCATAGTAGCCCTTCTGAATTTCCTTTACCGTACCGCTTACTGGAACAACATCCCCTGTATAAGGATTGTATACGGCACCTAAGCAATCGAATCCTATTAGATTTGTATAAACTGAAATGTCGCTGTTTCTTCCTGCTTGTCCTTCTGTTACTTCATTAACCTGTTCTACAGGAATCTCTTGATCCTTCACAACTACATATGTCTTATCTTTTGCTAATCTAACGGCAGTAACTTCTCCATCAATGGTTTTCAACTGGCTCGATGACGCATCCTCTATTGTTGCAGTTACATATTTCCCCACAAGATTCATAGCTTTTAACGATGAAAATCCTGAGTTCATGTTCTGCATTTGCTCCAATGAACTAAATTGTGCCATCTGACCAATAAATTCCTTGTCATCTGTTGGATTTATAGGGTCCTGATACCTCAGCTGTGTTATAAGAAGACTTAAGAAATCATCTTTTCCAAGCTCCCCAGTTTTTCTATTACTGGTGGATTTTGAAGATTCATCAATTATTTGTTGTATGGTTTTTTGTGTATTTACTGAACTAACAGCCATCTAACTTCCTCCTTCAAGCAGTAAGGTTTATTCTGCTTTCTCCCATTAAGTACGGATTAACTTTTTCAATGTTTGTCTCAGCTTCCATTGAAGCTATTGCTTTGTGACTTATTCCTCCAACCTTACCATTGCCTGCCTTTTGCTCTTTACCATAATCCCTA
>Ga0179948_1186376_pt1 | contig 19135 bp, 12 predicted proteins | sample AD_JPNNA6_sludge_FD_135925 | JGI IMG/M metagenome (GOLD analysis project Ga0179948, IMG submission 135925) | Metatranscriptome of active sludge microbial communities of municipal wastewater-treating anaerobic digesters from Japan -... | ecosystem: Engineered > Bioreactor > Anaerobic > Digestate...
GTAAATTTCAGATGCGATATTTCGGAATTTTACTGCGGAATTTATAACGCCTGATTGCTTAGAACGCAATTCTATGGTATGATGATAAATGTACTGAAAGAAGCACCGAAATTTTTTTGAGATACGGTAAGGCAGAGGTGAGAATATGGCAGTGAGTTATAAGAAACTTTGGAAATTGCTGATTGATAAGGACATGATAAAAAAGGATCTCCGTGAATTGACAGGCGTTAGCACAACAACAATGTCTCGATTGTCGAAGGACGAAAATGTTAGCACTGAGATTCTTTCTAAAATATGCTCTGCTTTAGGCTGTGATGTTGGAGACATCATGGAATTTGTTCCGGATAAAAAAGAGGAACAGTAAGGAGGTGTACCGCTATGGATCATTCGTATCCCTATATTGCATCGTTGACAAGAGAGCCGTTTCTTTTCTATGAAATGCGCTCCACTGCCAAGCTGATGAATGAAGGACTTTCTGATGAAGCGATTGTGAAAGAAATTGTAGAGCAAAATCTTTTTCAGTATCCGACTGAAAAATCCATCACACGCATGGCAAAAGCCTGTATCAAACGGCTTCGTGCCCTGGAAGATGAATCCCTGATTTCTGCAATCACATCTCAGCCAACAGAAGTGGCAAAGCAGATTTGCCTGTATGCGATGATGAAGCAGAGCCGACTGGTCTGGGAATTCATGCTGACAGTGATTGGCGAGAAGTACAGATTAAGGGACACCTCATTTGGTAAGATAGACTTGAATACATTTTTTATGCGTTTGCAGGAACAGAACGATGCGGTAGCTTCCTGGAGCGACGCCACAATAACAAAGTTAAAACAGATTATTGCCAGAGTGCTTGTTGAAACGGAATATCTCGACAGCATCAAGGCAGATCATTTGAACCCGGTATGGCTGCATCCTATTTTGGAGAATGCCATCAGAAGCAACGGCGATGCGGCGGTACTGCCGGCATTTAATTGCTTTTCGTAGGAGGTAGCCGATGAGTGACATAAAAGAGCGCCTGGATAAAATTCGGGCATTGATTCAGGAACCAGAGTTTCTGGAGGGCAAGGGACTCAGCAATGAGGTAAACATCAGAATCTTCTGCTATAAGCCAGAGGACGAAATGGTTGTACGCCATTTTGTAAATCAGTTGGAAACCGATCAGTCCCTGACCTGCCATTTGAAGGTTTGTAATTTATATAAAACATTTCTCTCTATTTGCGACGACATGGACATTACGGATGCCATTCCGGATATGGAAGAAGCTGACGGAAGCATCTTCCTTCTGGAGCAGCTAAGTTCGGCAATCGGCAATGGAGAGTTCATTGACAAAATTCAGTATGAGCCGCATGAACTTGGCGATGTACTCATGCTGACCGGTGTTGGTGAGGTATTCCCGTTTATGAGAATCCATACATTACTGGAAGCCTTGCAGCCGTATTTTTCTGATGTTCCAATTTTGGTTATGTATCCGGGCGAGTTCGATGGTCACCATGTAAAGCTGTTCAATCGCCTTAAGCCAAACGACTATTATCGAGCGTTCAATGTGATTTAAGGGGGATAAAGCCATGATAATTCGAGATATGTTTGCGGATGACATCAACCGCAAAATCAATGGTGTTATTAAAGTAGATCAGGCTGCTGACGATGTGATCGAGCAGGAATTAAATGAGTATGTTATCACCAAGGAATTGAAGAAGCATTTCATTACCTTTTTCAATTACTATGGCGATGCCTTTGAGCAGCCGACCGCCGATATGGGCGTTTGGATTTCTGGTTTCTTTGGAAGTGGTAAATCTCACTTCCTGAAAATGCTCTCTTATCTTCTGGAGAACAAAGCAGTTAAGGGCATTCGTAGTGTAGAGCGTTTCCGGAAAAAGTTTGAAGATGATCCGGCAACCTTTATGCTGATTGACCGTGCTACAAAGGGTCAGACGGAAACCATTCTTTTCAACATTGATATTGAAGGCTTTAGCAACAAAGACAAGACTGCTGTTCTTCGTGTTTTCGCAAAGATGTTCTATAACCATCTGGGATTTTACGGCGAAAACTTAAAGGTTGCCATGATGGAGCGCTATATTGACCAGCAGGGCAAGACTGATGAGTTCCGCAGGGTTTTTGAAGAAAAGAAGGGCAAATCCTGGCTGGAAATGCGCCGTGCATTTGCATTCAACGGCAAGTTCATCATCCCTACTCTGATGGAAGTTCTGGATATGAGTGAGGACGATGCCAAAGCATGGTTTAATGATAAAACCTCCACGGAAATTTCGATTGCACAGCTTGTGGAAGATATGAAAGTCTATGTGGATACCAAGCCCGCAAACTTCCGTCTGCTGTTTATGATCGACGAAGTTGGTCAGTATGTCGGCACTGATACCGATATGCTGTTGAACCTCCAGTCGTTGACCGAGAAAATCGGCAGCGAGTGCGAGGGCAAGATCTGGGTGATCTGCACCGGACAGGAAGCCATTGATGAAATCATCAAGGTTCGTGCCGATGAGTTCTCCCGAATTCAGGCTCGTTTCAAAACGAGACTGAGCTTATCTTCTTCCTCTGTGGACGAAGTGATTCAGAAGCGTATTCTGAAAAAGAAACCGGACGCAGCCAAAGAGCTGGAGACAGTTTATGAGCAGAATGATTCTGTTCTGCGTAACCTGTTCAGTTTCAGTGGCTCGATTCTGGATATTAAGGGCTACTCCACTTCGATGGAGTTTTCGGACAATTTCCCGTTCGTGCCGTACCAGTTCATCATCATGCAGAAGGTGTTTGCTGAAATCCGTAAGCACGGAAATTCCGGTAAGCATTTGTCCGGTGGTGAGCGTTCCATGCTGTCCGGATTCCAGGAAGCTGCACAGAAAATTCAGGAGAGGGACGAGTATGCCCTCGTTCCGTTCTTCCGTTTTTATGATACCGTACATACTTTCCTGGACGGTTCTATCCGTCGAGTGATTGAGCGCTGCCAGAAAGCAGCTGACAACGGTGATGGCATTGAGCAGCAGGATGTGGATGTATTGAAGCTCCTGTATCTGATTCGATACATTGATGATATTCCGTCCAATCTGGACAATATCGTAATCCTGATGGCAGACGATATTCGTGTAGATAAAATCATCATGCGTGAATCGGTTCGTGGTTGTCTTGACCGCTTGATGAGTCAGAATTATATCGGCAGAACCGGTGATACCTATAACTTCCTGACTGATGAAGAACAGGATATTCAGCGTGAAATCCGAGATACCAATGTGGATACCGCTTCTATTGTGGAGCGTATTGCCCAGATGATCTACGGCGATATTTTCACAACCAAGAAGTTCCGCTACGAAAAATATGACTTCGCCTTCGACCAGATGGTGGACGGAATTACCGTTGGTGTATCGACTGGCGGTATGCGCCTGCGCTTTTTGACGGTTGCAACGGATGCCACGGAAAAGACAGAGTTCCGTTTGATGGCAGAGTCTAAAGGCAACGAAGCGATCGTTGTTCTGGCGGATACCCCTTACTACGAATCTCTGGAATCTGCCATGAAGATTCGCAAATATGTAAAACAGCGAAATGTAAGCCAGCTGCCTAAGAGTGTGCAGAAAATCATCAGCGATCAGCAGGACGAAGCCGGAAAATATGAGCTGAGTGCCATGACTGAATTGCAGAAGGCTATTGAGGGAGCGCAGTTCTATGTGGATGGTGAACATCTGGAGATCAAATCTGGAAATGCCAAGAACAGAATTGACCAGTCCCTGGAATACTTGGTTGCCCATGTATATAGCAAGCTGGATTTGATTACCAAGAATGCCGACAGCGATGCCGACATTATCGCCATTCTGAACGGAACCGAAACGATGATTCCCGGAACGGAGCCGAACCGTGAAGCGGCTTCTGCCATGGAAGAATATCTGGAAATGCAGGATGCGAAGAAGCTGCCTACCTCTATGGCAGATATTCAGAGCAAGTACAGTGCAATTCCCTATGGCTGGAAGGAAATCGACATTGCTGCGGTTGCGGCACAGCTGATCTATGCCCAGAAAGTAACCATCAAGTATGCGGGCAACACCATTCAACCCGGTGACCCGAAGCTGCCGGATATGCTCCGTAAAAAGAGCGAGATCGGCAAAACCTCTATCAGCAAGCGTAAAACCATTTCCGCTACAATGATGCGTGATGTCAAGGAAATGCTCCGAGAGTATTTTGACATTATGGATGTGCCGGACGATGAGGATGGTCTGATCCGCTTTGTAACCGAGAAATTCACAGAACAGCGTGAATACTATGCTTCCCTGGATGCTCGTTATGAAGGGCATAAATATCCGGATCACGGATTGGTGCAGGAAGCCATTCATCTGATGGACGATGTTCTTTCCCAGAAGAAGGACAACATTGCCCTGATTGAGCGAGTGCTGAAAAAAGAAGATGACCTGTTCGACAACAAGGAAACCATGAGCAACGGCATCGAAAACTTCTTCAAAACGCAGGTTACGGTGTTCGATCAGGCAGTGCAGTTTGAAAAATCGCTGCACGACGACCTTGACCGCATTGCGGAGAATGAGGAAGCACACAAGGCGCTGAACACCATTCGTCTGATTATCACGATTCAGATGGGTACGAAGTTCAGATATGACCGGATTCGTGAGCTGAACCCGCTGATGGATACGGTTCGTGCCGCCCATGACAAGATGCTGGAAGAAAAACGTGTCGAGGTTCTGGAAACGGTTCGTCAGTGCATGGAAACGACCCATACTGCCGCAAACGGCGATATGAAAGCGTCCAACCTGATTGAACGCTCGGATAGGTATTTCAGCCAGTGCAAGGAGAAGATTGCTGAATTAAAGAGCCTTGCCCTTCTGGATGCTATGTTCCTGCCGATGTGCCAGTACAAGGATGATACGGTCAGCAACATTGAAGCCGTTCTCACCCCGCCTGCACCGAAGCCGCAGCCTCAGCCGAATCAGGCAGGTAAAGAAGCGGCTCCGGCAAAGAAAAAGGTCGTTCGTGCCTATAACCGTCAGGTTGTGTTCCAGGCAAAGACCTTGCAGACGGATGCGGATATTGATGATTATGTAGAGAAGATTCGTTCTCAGCTGAAACAGCTCTTGAAAAATTGCGATGAGATCAAGCTGAATTAAGGAGTCGAATGATGGATAAGAATGCGATTAAAAAATTTGCTGTCTGGGCAAGAACCGAGCTGATCGCCCGTGTTTCCCTGAAAGGCGTGGAATACGGTATTACCGAGGACAACATGGTGGACGCCAATGCGGACAGCGTTGGCGGAAAGGTGCTGACTGCCGATGAAAAGGCACAGCGCAAGGCTCTGATTGCCGAGATCAATGACAAAGGATATAAGCAGGTTATGGAGGAGGTTGCCTACACTTGGTTCAACCGCTTCTCTGCCCTGCGTTTCATGGAGGTCAACGGCTACCTCCCTTCCCATGTGCGTGTGTTCACGGACGAGGAAAACAACTTTAAGCCGCAGATTATCTCCGAAGCCATTCATCTGGAACTGGATGGCTTGGACATGGAAAAGGTCTATGCACTGAAAGAAGCAGAAAAGACCGAAGAACTGTATAAATATCTGTTGATTGTGCAGTGCAATGCCCTGAATAAGATTCTGCCGGGAATGTTCCAGAAAATCAGCGATTACACCGAGCTTCTTCTGCCGGACAATCTGCTCCGTGAAGGCAGTGTCATTCAGCAGATGATTGAGCTGATACCGGAGGATGATTGGAAGGATGCTGTCCAGATTATCGGTTGGTTGTATCAGTATTATAACAGCGAGAAAAAGGACGATGTTTTTGCAGCACTGAAAAAGAATGTGAAAATCACGAAAGAAAACATCCCTGCAGCAACTCAGCTTTTCACACCAGACTGGATTGTTCGCTACATGGTAGAGAACAGTCTTGGTCGTTTATGGCTGGAGGGACATCCGGATGTGAAAGAGCAGCTTCTTCCTACCGAGGAAGAACAGTCTGCCTATGCTGCCGGAAACCGTGACCCGGAAGATACCAAATGGCATTACTATCTGGAAGAAGCCGAGCAGGAGCCAGAAGTGCAGGAGCAGCTTGCCGAGATCCGCAAGGAATACGCTGCCCTGACACCGGATCAGCTGAAAGTTATTGATCCATGTTCCGGTTCCGGTCATATTCTTGCGTATATGTTTGATGTGCTGATGAAGATTTATGAATCCTACGGATATACCACCCGTGAAGCGGTGGCAAGTATTGTAGAGAACAATCTTTATGGTCTGGATATTGATGATCGTGCGGCACAGCTGGCTTATTTTGCAGTAATGATGAAAGCCCGTCAGTATGACCGCCGCTTCTTCAGCCGTGGTATTCAGCCCCATGTGTATGCCATTGCGGAGAGCAACCATGTAGACTCGTTTGCGTTGGAGTATTTCTGTAATGGCGATGCCAAGCTGAAAAAGGCTATGGACACCATTATCAAAGAGCTGCATGACGCAAAGGAATACGGCTCTATTCTGACTGTGACACCGCAGGATTGGTCTGCGCTGTATGCCCGCTTTGCGGAAATCAAGGAAGATATTCATATCTCTCGTGAAGCGACTCTGAGAGAATTACTGCCGTTGGTACAGGTGGCGGAAGTTCTGACGCAGAAATATGATACGGTTGTGACGAATCCGCCGTATATGGGTAGTTCTGGCATGAGTGCAAAACTATCAGATTTTGTTAAAAAGAATTATCCTGACTCTAAATCGGATATGAGTACAGTTTGCATGGAAAAAACGATTTCTATGTGCAAACAAAATGGCTACATGGCAATGATCAATATTCCTGTATGGATGTTTTTAACGAGTTATGAAAAATTAAGAGACACTATTTTACAAAACAATTCGATTACCAGTATGGTACATCCTGGTAGAGGAATATTTGGTTCTGACTTTGGTACAATAGCGTTTGCTATTTCCAAAAGAAAAGTTTATGGATATAAGGGCTGTTATCGTAGACTTTTCAGCAAACAGGGAGAAGTAGAATCTCCGGAGGTAAGAGAACAACGTTTCCTTGAGTGTAGGGGGAAATTTGAAGCAGCTCAAGAAAACTATTTCAAAATACCTGGTCATCCAATTTCTTACTGGGTAAGTAAGGATTTATTAACTGCATTTATAAAAGGGAAAAAACTTGGCGAAATGGCTGATTCAAAGCAGGGATTAGCGACAGCTGATAACAACCGATTTTTACGTTTATGGTATGAAGTTGATATAGATAAAGTGACTTTTTCGTGTGAAAATGAAGAACAATCTTCATCGGGATTGTATAAGTGGTATCCGTATAATAAGGGTGGAGAGTTTAGAAAATGGTATGGAAACAATGATTACGTTGTAAACTGGGAATATAATGGACGAGAGATTAGAAATTTTACCGATGATAAAGGTAAACTGCGTTCAAGACCTCAGAATACACAATTTTATTTCAGAGAGAGCTTTAGTTGGTCGCTTGTAACATCAAGCGTTGCAGCATTTAGGTACAAACCTATGGGGCATATTTTCGATGTTGCAGGAATGAGCTGTTTCAGTCAAACAAACTTATTATATTTGTTGGCTCTTTGTAATACAAAAGTTGTTATGAAAATTCTCGAAATTATTGCACCGACTATAAACTATCAGTGCGGAGATATAGCAAATATCCCTGTCATTTTATCAGATAAAGAGTGTAAACAAAAAATAGAGAATAAAGTTGAGTCTTGTATAAATATCTCTCGTAATGACTGGGATTCTTTTGAAACCTCTTGGGATTTCCAACATCATCCACTGCTTCGCAAAGTTTCTACGATTGCTGAAGCCTTCAATCAGTGGCAGACTGAATGTGAAGAACGGTTTAACCAGTTGAAGGCTAATGAGGAAGAACTGAACCGCATTTTTATTGACATTTACGGTTTGCAGGATGAGCTGACCCCAGAGGTTGAGGATAAGGATGTCACTGTCCGCAAGGCTGATCTTGGCAGAGATATTCGTTCCTTCATTTCCTATGCGGTGGGCTGTATGTTTGGTCGTTACTCTCTGGATGTGGACGGGCTTGCCTATGCAGGCGGCGAATGGGACAACAGCAAGTATGCTTCTTTCGCTGCGGATAAGGATAACATTATCCCGATTTGTGACGATGAATACTTCGAGGATGATATTGTCGGTCTGTTCGTGAAGTTCGTGAAAACCGTCTATGGCGCAGATACGCTGGACGAAAACCTGAAATTCATTGCCGATGCTCTGGGTGGCAAAGGTCAGCCGAAAGATGTGATTCGGAATTATTTCTTGAGTGACTTCTACTCCGACCATTGCAAGATTTATCAGAAACGCCCGATCTACTGGCTGTTTGACAGCGGCAAGAAGAACGGCTTTAAGGCGCTGATCTATATGCACCGCTATCAGCCGGACACCATTGCCCGTATTCGTACCGATTATGTGCATGAGCAGCAGGCTCGTTATCGCACTGCCCTTGCCGATCTGGAACAGCGTATTGCCAATGCTTCCACTGGTGAGCGTGTGAAATTAAATAAAAAGCTGACTGATTTGCAAGCACAGGATACTGAAATCAGAACCTACGAGGAAAAGATTCATCACCTTGCCGACCAGATGATCTCCATTGACTTGGACGATGGCGTGAAGCACAATTATGCTATTTTCCAGGATGTGCTGGCGAAGATTAAGTAAAAGTAGTTGTATATTCTATGATTAGGAGGTTAATGTATGACTCTGTTTGATGAAGTGTCAAACTTGATTGCCTTAAAAACAGAAGGAGATTATTGGGATTTCAAGGAATATTGGCACGGTAACAAAGCAAGCCTCCTTCATGACATCATCTGCATGGCAAATAATCTTGTTAATAGGGATGCCTACATCATTATCGGTGTCAGTGACAGCAAGAGTCCTGATGGCGTGAAAATCAAAGGCGTTTCAGAAGAAAATCGAAGGGATCAGCAACACCTAATAGACTTTCTCCGAAATAAGAAGTTTAGTGGCGTAGTGCGTCCAGTTGTGTATTTGCAGACCTTGATGCTTGAAAACGACGAGGGCGAAATAAAACCTGTTGATGTGATTATCATAAAAAACACCACCAACACACCGTACTATTTAACAGAGAATTTCCGAGATAGAGATAAGGAGCTTCGAGCCGGATATATTTATACAAGAATTGGTGATACCAATACGGCAGTCGATTCGTTTGCAGACGTTGATAAAATTGAGTATCTTTGGCGTAAACACTTTGGGCTTGATTTGACGGTAAACGAAAAGCTTCTTTTACTTTTGGATGATCCCAAAGGCTGGGAAGGTGATTTTAACAACAATAACTACAAGTATCACAAGCAATATCCTGAGTTCCAAATTTGCATTTCGGACATTGCTGACCAGAGCGAGTTTCAAGAAAATAGCATCATGCAAAATATTGCTGCTCATCATCCTGATAAGAGTTTTAGTGTTAGTGAAGTTGCAATAACATACCATTCAACGGTTCTTTTCAAAGAGTATGTCATATACTTAGATGGATATAGACATCTTATTCCGTTTCCTAAAACGGACACAATATCAATCGGAGATCGTTTTGAGCCGACTCTTTCGCTAACATATATTTATCTTTCTGGGGACACGGTGCATGGTAAATTATTCAACTGCTTTGCGTGTGGCGATGAAAACTGGTATAACGAAAAATGGGATTTGCGCCCAGGCGTTGCATTTCTTTGGTTTGAGGATGAGTCTGATCGTCAGAGCTTTAATCGGTTTGTGAGAGAACATCTTTGCGCTACAGATGCGAAATACAAAAAAGCGTTAGAAGCAAACGGTGTTACTTACTCGTATACTACGGAAGAATATTATCGCTCTGGATGGACTAAGGCAGATGAAATAAAAGCTCGACATCTTTACGAGCAATATAGGGGCATTTCAGTAACGCCACTCGTTAATCAGCTGCCTCAACTACGGGATGAAGGGAGTGAAAGCTAATGGATACTGACAAAGTAATACAAGACCTGAATCGCAGATTTGCTGCACCCCTGCCGGAGTTTTATCAGCGCCGTATTATTTTCTGGTATGACGAGGATAAAGAGTTTGAGGATAAGCTGGACGAAGTGGTTCTGGAAAACGCCAAGGTGGTTGCTCTTACGGGCAGCAATATGTTTTCCATCAAGAAGCTGCTTTCGGTGGACGATCTGACGACAAACTATCTGGTTTACGATCCGTTGGTATATGATCTGCCGGATGACAACTGGCTTCTGGATGTGGAGCTTTATAGCGAGGAGTTCCGGGCAGACCTGATTTCAATCTGGATGGATGAAATGGGGCTTACTTCAAATCCAGCCATGCGAAAGCAGGTTAAGAACTATCGTACTTACTTCAATGCGAAAGACCGCCGCCAGAAAGTAAGCAGCCAGAATAAAATTCCTGCTACTCCGGCACAGCTGCACATGGCTGTGATGGCGGCAATTTGCGGCTTGAAAGAAGCACAGCCGAATAAGATTCTTCGCAGCGTATTCCGGGCAGGACTGGATTTGAACCATAATGCGATTTATCAAGACTTCGTAAAATACCATGCAGATAGTGCGTTTTGGGCAATGGTGCGTCAGGGATGCGGATTTGTCGAGGAAGAACCGGATCTCGGACAGCTGGCAATTCATTTGCTGTTGACCGCTGCTACTCGTACCATGCGGCAGGAATATCTTGCCGGACTGGATAAGTTCATTTCCGTGCCGCATCAGGCATACTGCTATGATTTTATCTCTGAATGGCTTCATGGTGAGGATGTTCAGCAGCTTTATGATGTAGCTCGATATGTTGAGGAGGAAGCCCGCCTTCATCAGAGATTTGAAAAGCTGACAGTGGACGATTTGGCAGCGACAGAGTGCTTCCCTTGCATCAACGAAGTGATTCTGACTAAGCTTATGACAGAAATCAGCGACCATATCATTGATGTGGATACGATTGTTTCCACAGTCGAAAAACGGAGAACCTGTGCATGGTACGAGCCGTTTGAAAACTTCTATAATGGCATTTTGCAGGTAGCCAATATGCAGAGCTTCTTTAAGGAGCATTCTGCCGGGTTCCATACCGCAGAAGCGAAGGGCATCTGGAAAGAATACACGGAAAGCTATTATCAGATGGACACCTACTATCGCCTGTTCCACCTGAGCTTCCAAAAGAGTTTGGAAACCTCCAATATTCTGCTGGATGACCTGTTCAAGCACGTTGTCGATAAAGTGGAAGGACTCTATACCCACTGGTTCTTGGGTGAACTTGGCAACAACTGGTCGGATGTATGTGCGGAAGAACTGGCAACCTACGGCAAGGTTCTGGAAGTGCCGCAGCAGGAGAATTTTTACAGTTCCCGAATCAGGACTTCCGAGAACAAGGTGTTTGTGATTGTTTCGGATGCCATGCGCTATGAAGTGGCAGCAGCTATGGCAGACCAGCTTCAAAGAGAAACGCAGAGCAAAGTTGCTATCAGCAGTATGCAGAGCATCTTCCCGTCTATCACCAAGTTTGGTATGGCGGCATTGCTGCCGCATAAGAAGCTGACTGCTGAGCTTCGGAACGATGTTCTGACCGTATTGGCAGATGGACAGCCTACCGCCAGCGGCTATCGGGACAAGATTCTGAAATCGGAAGATTCTGCGAGTGTGGCGCTGAAATACAACGATATTATTGCCATGAAACGAGCCGAGCGAAGCGCTTTGGTAAAAGGCATGGATGTGGTTTATATCTATCACGATACGATTGATGAAGCCAGCCATACTTCTGACACTGCCGTATTCGCTGCCTGCGATAAGGCAATTTCGGAATTGAAGAACCTTGTTCGTATTATCGTGAATGAATTTGGCGGAACGAATATCCTGATTACCGCCGACCATGGATTCCTTTACACATACAGCCCTCTTACCGAGGACGACAAGGTGGACAAGTCCAGCTTTGACGGCATGGATGTGGAATATGGCAGACGCTATGCAATCATGCAGAAAGACGCTCAGCCAAACTATCTGTTGCCGGTGAAGTTCCTGGGCGGCAATACGGAATATGATGGCTTTGCACCGAGAGAAAGCATCCGTATCAAGATGAACGGCGGCGGCTTGAACTTCGTGCATGGCGGTATCAGCTTGCAGGAAATGGTTGTTCCGGTGATTGAATACCACTATCTCCGTAACGATTCTATGGAATATAAGCGCAACAAACAGAAGTATGATACCAAGCCGGTAACGGTCAATCTGCTGTCTGCAAGCCGCAAAATCAGCAATATGATATTCTCTCTGAATTTCTATCAGAAGGATGCAGTTGGTGCGAACCGTGAAGCGGCAACCTATCAGGTTTACTTTACGGATGAAAACGGCAAGCAAATCAGTGATGTTCAGAAAATCATTGCAGATAAGACAAGCGACAATGGTGCAGAGCGGACATTCCGCTGCCAATTCAATCTGAAATCGCTGAAATATAGCAACACGGCTACGTATTATCTGGTAATTGCGGATGAGCAGGGATTACAGATGCCACAGCGTGAACCGTTCCAGATTGACATTGCTTTCGCTGTGGATGAGTTTGATTTCTTTAGCTGAGTCCACAGCCTTGTTACCGAAATGATAGGAAAATATTTGGAAGTGGGATATGACGGCGACGATGTGCAAAGATACCTCGATCAGCTAATCTCAGCCCCGGATTGACAATGACAGGAGGATGGAACTATGCCGGATCTGGATGAAAAATATAACAAATTTAGCCGAGAGCTGAATCAAAGCGTGTCGCCTGAAACAGAGCCGACCGAAGAAAATGTGTGTGACGAGCGCAGCTATGACGAACGATTGAAGGATGTTTTTCAGGGAAAAATCGTGCGCAAAGACCTGACTAAAAAGATCAAGGAAGGCGCAAATGTTCCTGTGTATGTCCTGGAATTTCTGCTGGGACAGTATTGCAGCAGCGACGACCCCGAAATCATCGAAAGCGGCGTTGAAACGGTAAAGCATATTTTAAGCGATAACTTTGTGCGCCCTGATGAAGCACAAAAAATCCTTTCACGCCTGCGCTCTCGTGGCAGCCATACGGTAATCGACATGATCACCGTGCATTTGGATATGCGCAAGAATACATATCTTGCGGAGTTTTCTAACCTGGGCATTAAGGATATTCCGATTGCCGATGGATACCCGGAAAAGTACGACCGCCTTTTGTGCGGCGGTATTTGGTGCATCGTTCAGCTGAGCTATGAATTTATTGAGGAAGAAAAGAACGCTGCGCCAATTCGCATTGATAAGCTGACGCCCATTCAGATGCCGCATATTGATTTGCCTGAATTGCAGCAAGGGCGCAAAGCGTTTACCAAAGAAGAATGGATGGAGCTGATGCTGCGCTCTGCCGGATATGAGCCGGAGTCTCTGACTATGCGTGAACAGTGGCTGTTGCTGACTCGTATGATTCCGCTGGTGGAGAACAACTTCAACTTATGTGAGTTGGGGCCTCGCAGCACGGGTAAATCTCACCTGTATAAAGAAATTTCCCCGAACAGTATTCTCGTATCCGGTGGTCAAACTACGGTAGCCAACCTGTTTTATAATATGGGGCGCAAAACCGTGGGCTTGGTTGGTCTTTGGGACTGTGTGGCATTTGATGAAGTAGCCGGTATCCGCTTTAAGGATAAAGACGGCGTACAGATCATGAAGGACTACATGGCGTCAGGCTCCTTTGCCCGTGGCAAAGAGGAAAAAGCAGCTTCGGCATCTATGGTCTTTGTAGGCAATATCAATCAGAGCGTAGATGTGCTGTTAAAAACCAGCAGCCTGTTTGACCCTTTCCCGCATGAGATGGGCACCGACACAGCGTTCCTGGATCGTATTCATTGCTACCTGCCCGGTTGGGAAATCCCAAAATTCCGTCCGGAGCATTTTACCAACAGCTACGGATTTATCAGCGACTATCTGGCAGAGTTTATTCGTGAGCTGCGCAAGGTACAGTATGGCGATGCGCTGGACAAGTATTTCAGATTGGGTAAAAATCTGAACCAGCGTGATACGATTGCTGTGCGCCGCATGGTAGACGGTTATCTGAAGCTGATGTACCCCAACGGGGAATTTACTAAGGATGAACTGGAAGAAGTGCTGCGGCTTTCCTTGGAAATGCGTCGGCGTGTAAAGGAACAGCTGAAAAAGCTGGGTGGCATGGAGTTCTACGATGTGAACTTCTCCTACATCGACAACGAAACCTTTGAAGAAAAGTATGTTTCTGTTCCGGAGCAAGGCGGTGATACGCTGATTCCCGAAGGATTGGGTACACCGGGGCAAGTATATACGGTTTCTCACGGCAAGTCTGGTATGATTGGTGCATTCCGCTTGGAAAGCCAAATGCTGCCCGGTAACGGCAAATTCGATAAAACCGGTTTGGGCAGCGATACCAAAGCCAAGGATGCGGTCAACATTGCATTCAATTTCCTGAAAGCAAATGCACGGCGTATCAGCGGCAGCATCAGTACCACAGATAAGGATTACATCATCAACTATCAAGACCTCCAGGGCATCGGAATGACCGATAAACTGGCACTTCCCACAGTGATTTCGCTGTGTTCGATTGCCATTGGTCGCCCGACATTAAGCAGCCTTGCGGTACTTGGCGATATTTCTATTGGTGGTACTTTGATTAAGGTTGACGAGTTGGCGAATACCTTGCAGGCTTGCGTAGATTGCGGTGCAAAGAAAGTGCTGTTGCCGGCTGTGTCGATGATTGATTTTGCAACAGTACCCGCAGACTTGATGTCGGCTTTCCAGCTGATTCCGTATCAGAGTGCCGAGGATGCTGTGTTTAAGGCATTGGGAGTGGAATAAAGCAAAAAATGTCAACATAATGTTGTACCGCCTTATCACATGGGAATGGAAACGATGGAACGAAAAGAACTATTTGAATGGGCAAAAGAAATCTATGGAGCAGAACCGGATTACCCGTGGAATGACTGGAATTGTGTTTTACGCCATAAGAACAATAAAAAGTGGTTTGCGTTGGTGGTTGAAGTCAATGCAAAAAAGCTGGGATTGCAAGAAGATAAAACGGTTGATGTTCTGAACATCAAGTGCGATCCGATGATGATAGGTTCACTGCGTATGAAAGAGGGATTCTTCCCCGCCTACCACATGAACAAAGAGAATTGGATCAGCATTCTTCTCGATGGTACAGTCTCGGCAGATGAAATCAAGCCCTTGCTGGAATTGAGTTATCAACTGACCCGGTAACGCAGACGAAACGGCAGATGGGTTTTAGGAGGTGCGATATGCAGATACATTATTTTCAGAGATACCACTCCAAAGAGAATGTGGATACCTCAAACACCATGCTGATGCTTTCTCGTTTGTATAACTATAACGCTGATAAGTTCTTTTCTATGCTGAACAGCCTTATTCTTGGAGAGGACGAAAGCCCTGAAATTACCTTTGATTTGCAGGTCGTTGGTGACGATAGTGTTCCGGATGCGGTTATCAGCCAAAAGAGCTTCAAAATAGTGGTGGAAACAAAGCTCTACAATCAGTTTTATAAGCAGCAGCTTGTAAATCATCTGGAGCAGTTTGGCGCTGAGGATATAAAGGTTTTGCTCACCCTTGACCCCAAGCCGATGAAACCGCAACTGTTTGATGAACTGGCGGTTGAACTGAAAAAGTATAATAGCGAAAATGCAACTCGGCTTATCCATCCGATCAAGCACGTCAACTTGACATTCGAGCAGCTTGTGGACGCTATGGAGGATATTGTTGACGACAGAGATACGGAAATCATCGCCGTTTTAGACGATTTCAAGAAGTATTGCTTTGATGAAAAGCTGATACCGGATGGCTATAAATGGATGAGAGCAATCGTAGCCGGTACAACTTTTCAGGATAATATGGATTTGGATTTGTTCTATGACCAGGAGTCCCGCAACTTCTCAGAACATGGATATATTGGCTTGTATAAGGACAAGAGTATCCGTGCCATTGGTAAGCTGAAAAAAACCGTCATCGCAGTTGAAAATAACGGCAGCATGACCTATCGTGCCGAAAGCGGAGCCGAACCTACCACAGATGAGATTGAACGCATCAACGAGGCAATCCGTCGTGCAGATAATTATGGCTATAACCTTCGAACGATTAGCCATAGATATTTCATCGTTGAAAAGTTCTACCCGATGGACTTTAGAAAAAGCAGTAAGAACCCGATTCAGAAAAGCAAGTTCTTCAATCTTGCTGATATGTTCGGATATAAAACAATGCCTAACACCGATGTAATCGCAAATGACCTGAACGGTCGGACATGGGAGGAGTTTTAATCCGATTCGGAAGGAGGTCGCAATGGAGTATTTAGAGCAAGTACACTTATTCGCCACAAAGTGGATTGAGAAATTCAGAGATCAGAAAATCAGCTACATAGAGCTGGTTGACCATTACCTGGCTGATGATTGTCAGGCATTGGGATTCCAGATGGATTGCGGCCATGCCTTTTCAGAAAAATATGGCGATGCAGCAAGCAGCTGTGATGCGCTAAATCGTATCATTGACGAGGTTACAGACATTAAACTGCTTGGGTCGGCAATCTATTCCCAATGGAGATATTTTAATCATTGGGCATACGATGCCGCAGACATCTTGAAGCCCGAAAATCGTTCGTGGTTTATTCTGGCATTGAGCCGACTTGCCCTTCTTTCCGGCGAGAATCCCTTTCTGATCCAAGGAGAGCTTAGAAAAATTCGCATAGTTTCAAACCGCCTTGGTTATGGCCCTTGCCCAGAACCGGACGAAGAAGTTGAACAGCACATAACCATCAATTCAGAAGGACAAGTATGGTTTTCTTCATATGTTTTCGGACAGCGCAGAGATGGTCGATATGAAAAAGCTCACAGTCAGAATCTGAAAATTGATAAAGCGGCTTCCGACAAAATCTTTTCTGCGTTTACAGAGTATTTCAGCAATGGGTACGATGAAGTTTTTGCAACCGATATTGGAAACTGGAATATGGAGCTGACCAATACCGCTGGAAAGGTCTATAAGTTCAGCGGTTCGTTATGCTCGTCTTTTGAAGTGGACGGAATTGACCTGTCAGACCTGCTTCGTGACAGCTTAAAAATGCCTGATTTGTACGCTTTTGATGGGAATAATAAGCCTGATATGGTGAATCGAATCGAAGTAAACTATCATAGAATCACAAAGATTAAGCCAAAAGTTCCTATTTCAGAACACGCAGAATACGCTGTCTGGGATTATACAGAGTCTTTAATTGTGGACAGAGAGAGCGAAAGTATTGAACACATTCAGAATATCGGTTCTGGGTGTTCTGTAAGCAGAAAATACAAAGTTGAGGGCGGGGTTGAAAGCCTTCTTGAAGGTATGGATGCAGAAAGCATCTTTGACCATATAGAAGGAAACCCGGAGAATGTAGTGGTTGATCCGCTTGAAACCATAGACTACACCATTAAGGTTATTTCTCAAAAGAGCAATGAAAAGCTCATTCAAGGAACCTACGATAAAAAGGGGCTTCCGGACGATTGGGCGGAGTTCATGGAGTCCGTCTTTGAATTTATGTCTTTCTATGGGTGGGGTGAAATTATGAACCCGTCTGTGTATGGAAAGGTGCGGCGCTGTGACAATGATATTATCTATTGCAGCGTAGAGTTTGAAGATGGGTGTAAGAGCTACTATTATATTTCGGATGACGATTCTATTCAGGTGGGCGATTTTGTGATCGTTCCTGCTGGCAAAGATAATCACGAAGCAGTCGTTGAAGTCGTAAAGAAAGAATACTTTGCAGAGGAAAATGTGCCTTTGCCGATGGACAAAACAAAACACATTATCAGAAAATGATGTTGTATCATAAAAGTTGACACCCTATTCTCAAGGATTTTGATATAATTATAATCAATACGAGAACAGGAGAAAACAACATATGGCACAGAATCAAAAATCTTATGACAATGAATTTAAAGCACAAGCTGTAAAACTTGCCCAGGAAATTGGCGGGCATAAAGCAGCTAACGAATTAGGTATTCCCAAAGGTACTATGTACACATGGATTAAAGCCTTCAAAGAAGGTCGCCTCAGTGCAAATGAAGCCGATCATACGCCTAAGAATGCGTTATCCCTTAACGATGAGCTTATCGAACTCAGAAAGCGTGTTAAAGAGCAGGATAAAGAAATCCGCCGTTTAAAGGAAGAAAACGATTTTTTGGAAGAAGCAAGTGCTTTTTTCGCAGCCAGCCGTCGGAAGTCAGCAAAAAGCAGAGACTGATGTTTATTGCAATCAAAACGGAGGACGGCACGATCAGGGGGAAAATTTCTTTCTATTGCAGAGTTCTTCATGTTTCCAGACAGGCATTCAATAAATATTTAAAAACTAAGGATGCTCCATGGAAATATCAGGCGTTGGCAGATGCCATGCTGGATATCTGTAAGGAAGATGACTGTAATGATACTTATGGAAGAATCCGTATGTATCAGGCATTACAGTTCAAACAGCCCGAAGGTGTACACATTCCCGGTGAAAGAACTGTTTATCGTGTCATGGAAGAAATTGGTCTTAATCACAAACCAATACGCAAGCCTAATGGGATTACCAAGGCAGATAAAGAAGCCCGGAAATCAGATGATTTAATAAAACGTGATTTTACCGCTGAAAAACCTCTTAAAAAATGCATTACGGATATGACAGAAATAAAGGCTTCCGATGGAAAACTGTATATTTCGGCTATCTTTGACTGCTATGATTTAGCAGTGTTAGGTCTTGCCATAGATACCAACATGAAAGCTACCCTTTGTGAACAAACCTTAGATAATGCTTATAAGGCATATCCCATGCTCCGGGGAGCCATTCTTCACAGTGACAGAGGTACACAGTATACCAGCGAGTTGTATCGTAAGGCAATCAATAAATATGGCATTCTCCAAAGCATGAATAGTGCCGGCGGCAGATGCCATGACAATGCCAGATGCGAAAGCATGTGGGCAAGATTCAAAGAGGAATTACTTTATGGACGTTACGACACCACCAGCATGACGGTGGAGCAGCTGAAAACGCTCATCTGGAGATATTTCATCAGCTACTGGAATAACCGTCGGATCTGCTCTGCTAATGGCGGGTTACCTCCGATGGTTAAGCGACAACAGTATTATGCTTCTTTACAGGAGGCAGCATAGGTCGAACATTCTTGAGAAAAAA
>Ga0179948_1025103_pt1 | contig 16426 bp, 13 predicted proteins | sample AD_JPNNA6_sludge_FD_135925 | JGI IMG/M metagenome (GOLD analysis project Ga0179948, IMG submission 135925) | Metatranscriptome of active sludge microbial communities of municipal wastewater-treating anaerobic digesters from Japan -... | ecosystem: Engineered > Bioreactor > Anaerobic > Digestate...
GTAATTTCGGAAGAAGTGGGAATAAAATTAATAGTAAATTGTTAAATTAGAAAATATTTTGTATAAAAGTTGCATAATTTGTATTTTTTATTTCAGGGTTTATTTAAATACATTATCGCCATATCTTAATTAATTTTTTTGTTTTGTCATCTTTAAGAAATTTGCTTATTAGGTGGGATATAATGGATAATAAAGAAAAATACCTTAAGGTTTTAAATATTATTAGAGGGTTAATAATATTTAATTTTATAGCCATATTATTTGTGGCATTTGTTTTTCCTGGTAAAGGCGGACCTGAGCCTGAGCCATCTCCTACTGCCTTACAGTTAACGCCTGTTCCTTCTGAGATTGAGCCTACAGAGCCTGCGACTCCGGAGCCTACGGTTTCAGAAACTGCTACAGCTGTTCCAACAGAAGAACCGACAGAGGATCCAACGGAAGAGCCAACGGAGGAACCGACAAATACACCAAAACCGCAGCCGACGAATACACCTAAGCCTGCAGCTACAAAGCCGGCGTCAAGAAGGACTAATACGCCGATAAGGAGAACGCCAACACCGACAAAGAAAAAACCGACGCCGACAAAACCAGCACCAACAGCGACAAAGAAAAAACCGACGCCGACAAAACCAGCGCCAACACCGATAAATAGAACACCAAAACCATCAATAGATTTTCATTAGAGGAGAGATAAAAAATGTTTAGTAGTAAAAAAAAGTTATTTAATAGTCTTGTTATGATGCTTGCTTTTATAATTTGCATAAATAGCTTTGGAGTTATGAGCCGAGCAGACAGTAAAAGAACTGTGTATGTGAACGGTGCGGAACTTGTGGCAGATCCGGGTGCAATTGACTCTGATGGAGTTACATATTTCCCGATTGAAGAACTATGTAATGCACTTGGTATTTCAACACAACTTGTGGCTACCGATACATATAAACTGACATATGAAAAATTGAACAAGGAAATGATAATCACCAAGGGTAATAAGACAATTATTATTAATGGAGTTCCTCATACTGTTCCTTTTAATGTGATGGGGATATATACTGTTGAAACATTGAATCCTGAAAATGAGAAAACAGAAAAAGTAAATGTATATGTGGTTGCGTTGAAATATATTGTTGAGCAGTTTGGCGGAGAAGTGAGTTTTTCAGCTGAACTCAACAGGATTTATATTACAAAGAATAAGCCTATTGAGTTTAAAGATAAGATTTTTGAAGAAGAAATACGTTCGCTCATAAAAAAACCTGAAGGAGAGATATATAAGTTTGATATTCAGGACATTACTTCCTTGGACTTATCGGGAAAAGGTATAACCAGTGTTGATGAGCTTAAATATTTTGAGAATCTTACATATTTGAATCTAAAAAACAATAAAATAAGTGATTTGTCAGTGCTTGAAAACTTAAAGAAATTGACTTCTTTATATGTTAGTGGCAATGATCCTTCATTAGATGTTTATACACCTATAGCTATGTTTTATGAAAACATAAAGCAAATGGACATCAAGTTTGAAGTAAAATTAGACAGCAATCTAGAAGCAGCTATAAGGGCTGCAATCAAAAAGCAAAGTGGAAAAATAGAACCAAAGGATTTAAGAGGCCTTACCGAATTTAATGCCCCAAATAAAAAGATTCTTTCAATTGAAGGGCTAAATTACATGGTAAACTTGAAAAAACTTGACTTGTCAAATAATAGCATATTAGATATAAAGCCACTTAAGAATCTTACAAAGATTGAAAGCCTTAAATTAAACAATAATGGTATTTCAGATATTAGCATTTTAAGTAAGTTCCAAAAAATGACTGTTTTGGAAGTGGAAAATAATAAAATAAAGGATATAAGTTCTTTGAAAGAATTAAAGAAACTCAATGTTCTTAAGATAAGCGGAAATTTGATTGGTGATGCTTCACCAATTACTGGGCTTACAAATCTTAAGGAATTATATATTGACAATAATAAGCTAACAGATACATATGGAATTGAAAATCTTACGTTCTTGACTACCCTTTATTTAAAGGATGTAGATCCTGAAGACTCTACAAAGCTTACAACTTCTATACCGGAAGAAAAATTAATGTTATTCCAAAAGATATTCAAAAGATTGGAAAACACTGATCTCGATGAAACAGATTTTGGTCTTACAACACCAATTGCTACACCTGCGAAAGAAACAGAGACACCAACAATAGTAACAGCAACACCTACAATGGGAACAGTAATATCTACAGATGCGTTTTTTCGCTATACGATAAATAAATCCACATATACTGTCAATGGTGTTGAGTATAAAATGGATGAGGGAGTATGGCCTGTTATAAAAAATAGCAGAACAGGAATACCGGTAAGATATATTACACAGCACATTGATGGAGCAACTATCGGATGGAATGAAAAAGAAAGAAAGGTTTCAATTCAACTTGGCACAAAGTCAATAGATCTTTATGTTGATATCAATTATGCCGTGGTTGATGGAAAAATGGTAAAACTTGATGTTGCACCCTTTATATTTAATGGCAGGACAATGGTCCCATTGAGATTTGTAAGTGAATCATTAGGGCTTGAAACAATATGGAATGCAGAAAAGCAAGAGATAACGTTGATTTATGAATTAAATAAATAATTATAAATAAATTATAAGGGGAGGTCTGAGATATGCCTTTCAAAGTAACAATATCCGGAGGTATTACTCTTGAAGAATGTATAGAGTCAGTAAGTTGCAGGGTTGATACACCTAATGACTCAGATGCGAAATCAAATTATGTTGGAAATGTACTTGAAATAGTGGGCAAGATAGGATATGGAGAAGCTACTATAGGCCTTTATGATTGGTCACTGCTGCCATCTGATGACGGTCAAGCATACAGAAATGTTGATGTTGAGGTAATAGGAGAAGACAAAAAGACTGTTAGAAAGGTGACTTTTCCTAATGCTTTTGTTGTGGATTACTCTGAAACATATTCTTCGTCCTCAGGGACTGGATTGTTCAGCCTTTATTTAAAACAGAAAAAAGACAAAAATGATGTTGTTTCTGTCAGCGGATTATAATTTTATATTATAATTTAATTATTAAAACTGTTACTGACTAATTACTTTAAATCTGACTTTTATACTTGAGAAACTAAGGGGGATAAAAATGGATATCATTAATCAAACAAATAGATGTATTCTATTTGAAGAAATTAACCCGGAAAGATTGGATCTTCTCACTCTTGTGGGCGATGTTAAGGGGATTGACAGTCTTGATGATGAAAAAATTAAGGAAATTAACAGAGAGTTGCTCGTAAGAAGCTTTGATGAGTTTTTGGAAAAGTTTTCGCCAAGTGTTTACTCATTCTTTAACGCAGCTGCTGATGATGGAAAAGGTGCTGTTGTTTATACCTTGAAGAGACCGGAAAATATACCGCCTGAGTATATTTCAGAAATCAAGCTTGACCACAACAATGACTTCCTTAAAATGCTTTTCACTTTGATAGATACAAAAAGAAGTCAGGGTATTATAAATGTTGATTTCAGGTTTGACAAGGTCTTAGATATGATATCTCCTAAAAAGGTTATGGATGATATAAGACAAGCCAGAAAGGAAATTCACTATCTATATGAAAAGTATGAAGAGTTGGATGAGGGGGATCCTAAAAAGCTTGATTTGGGAGATAAATTAAACATTAAATTTGAAGAAGCAAGACAGAACTATAATAACGTTATGGCAATGCTTCCTCTTGCGATAGAAGATATAAAAACAAGGCTTCTTTTAGGAGGCGGAGAAAACGGCGGAGAAGCACAAGCTGTATCGGTAGGTATGCTTTCTATAGGAGAGACAGGGGAGCTCAAAATAATTGAAGCACCTAAAGAAGAAAGCAATGCACTTATGCTTGCTTCAGAAAACAACAATAACAGCCTTGTTGAAATTTTTCAATCGGATTATGAAACTGTTACCGATTCCCCATCTTCCTATGTTAAGGATCTTGTAGTAAGGACATTCTGTCCCTTGCCTGCGACTTTAACAGAGGTTGATGTTGATAGAGAGATTGCCAATTACAGAGCATATCTTGAGTTTTATACAAAGGCTAAGGATGATTTTGTTAAAGCATCTAAGCCATTAGTCGAAAAGATTCTTGGCGTAAAAATGTTTTTTGACCAATACAATACAAAGACAAGAGGTATGAGGCCTTCACTAATAATTTCAAACAATAAGCTTGATATGACTGTAAAAAGCAATAATATACCAAGGCTTGAAACATACCTCAATACAGTAAATGCTAAAAATGATTTTTCCAATACAGTTTGGTTTGGAATTGTTCCGGCAATAGAATTAGAGTCTTCTGGAAAGCCTAAAATTGGAAGAGCCATATTTGCCGGTAATAAAGAAGTCAAAAAAGAAGGAAATACCATGGAGTCCCTTACAGCATTGCTGCAGATACTTAAAACGTACAGGGTTCAGGTATTCTTCAATTTCCAGGCAAATGATGAGACTACATTCAATAACCTTGCTACAATGGGTGTTGATAAGTACATGGATAAATGTCAGATGATGACAAGACAGGATTATAGTGAGTTTGCCATTCCATGTCTGCCCAACTTTACAATAATTCCCAAGGATAAGTCGGGTGTTGTTATTGATACGATTATACAGAAGACTGAAGATGGCAAAGTTAAGGTTTCAGATTCCAAGGAAGACATAATGAAGCTGTGGATACAGGGAGTTTATGTTGATGCTTCGTATGTGGCAGCAGGAATAGTAGCTGCATATCAGTGTCCTGAATACCTTAGGGAAATATTTAAAAATGCCAGCAGGAATTATCCGGGCGTAAGGTTTGACATTGAAAGAGAAGATTATAGCTTAAGAATGGTAACGACTATGGCTAAGGAAATAACAGGTTTTACCAATAACATAAAGGATGAGATTAATAAGAGAAATTTTGGTTTTGTATTCTCTTCTGAAAATGCACAGGTAGATGGTAAGGATGTAAAGAGAATTACTGTTTATAAAGCTAGAAGTCTTGCTTTGACAGACAACGGCTTTGATTCGGTATATAAAACAACAGTAAGTACATATATTGAAAGAATATTAAGATTTACAACAAATGACTTTAAACAGGACAAAATCGAGTGGTTCTTCAGCAACAATCCAAAGAGCCAGAAGGAAGTTTGGAAGGCTGATTCCAGATATATTAATTCAATAGTACAACCGGGTGATGATCTAAACTATTCAATAGATGAGATGACAAATATGTGTAATATTGACTTAACGTTTAATGGTAATGTTAAGAACCTGGAAGTTATTATTTCAAAGAACTAATTGTTTCAATAATTAAGGTATTAATGCATTTAGTATTAATATATATTAACTAATTTATTAAGAATAAGGAGGGTTCAATTATGGCATTCAAATTAGCTGCAACACCTGCAAGTGTAGGTGGAGGAGGAGATTCCTTTAATCTTGACGAGAAGGTTATTAAGTCTGTTGTTTACAAGACAGATACTCCTGATGATTCAAATGCAAGATCACACGATGTTGGAGCAATCCTCGAAATCAGAGGAAATTTATTACAGGCAGCTGAGGAAGATACTAAGAAAATGGCAAAATGGTCACTTGAAAGTGCTCTGCCATATAAGAATATTGTTGTTACTCAGACTGCAGGTAGCTTCGTTATGAGAGAATATACTTTTACAGAAGCTTTTTGTGTGGATTACATTGAAGAGTTCAATGATACTGAAGGTGAAGGAAAGTTTACTCTTATTATCAAGCAGAAGAGAGAAAACATCAAAGACGTTAAGATTGAAGGTGGATATGGCGCATAAGGAATACTCCTTGTGACCATATTGATTGCTACATAAACGTATAATGTTTGACAGGATTTAAAAGGCAGAAAATTCTGCCTTTTAAATCCTGTAGCAATTGTTTATTTATTAACTATTTAGATACAGGTGAAACAGGATGGAGTACTATATATTATTACAGGATGATAGAGTAATAGACTATGCTGAGCCTATAGGATTATCAAAGGTAATTAATAGGGATTTGATTAAGAATGCAGATATTGAGGCATTAAATACTGATCCTGTAATGGTTTATATAAAGGAAAAAGATGAGTATGATTATATAGACATTATAGATAAGCCTGTTTTACTTATATCCGATAAGATTAAACAGGTATTTGACATGTTTGAAAAGGATGGGTTTTATAAACCTGTTGTGTTTGGAGATCCCAAGCATATGGAGACACACATATACCATCTCTTTATTCCAAAGAAAGTGGATTGCCTTTCAAGTTTGAGTGAGTTCAATCCCGATGGAACAATAAAGAGATTGATGCTGGACAGTAATAAGTTACACGGGGAGCATATATTTTCTGTAAAAGGAATACATGAATGCTTTATCATTGTAGATCTGGATGTAGTTGAAAGCATAATTAGAAGTGATTATATCGGGATTAAACTTAAAAAGGTTGATATAGATTAAATACGTTATTACGGTTTTAATCGGAATCTTTGAAAGGATTAGTGTTATGAAAAATTATTATGAAATTTTGGGAGTACAAAGAAGTGCAACTCTTGAAGAGATTAAGAAAGTATATAAAAAGCTTGCAAAGAAATACCATCCAGATTTGAATCCGGGCAATAAAGAGGCTGAGCAAAAGTTTATTGAGATAAAGGAAGCATATGATACATTAAGTGATGAAAGTAAAAGGAAATCATATGATGCCAAGCTTGATGGAGGCGGCAATGATTCTTCCCAACAACAGGGAAGAAGGCCGGAAAATTCAAGGCCAGAGTCTTCAGAGCCTGTTAATTTTAATTTTGAAGATATTGAAAAAAGCTTTGAAAGGTTTTTTGGATTCAATCCTAGAACCAACAAAGTTAATATAGAAACTGAAAAACAGAAGGAAAAGAAGAAAAATCCTCTTGATACCACAGCTGCTTTTGAACAATTTTTTGGATTCAAGAGAAAAAAATAATATTCATTATTTTTTAAGGGGGTTGCTTTATGGGGAATAGTGGGAAAGTACCCGATGTAAAGAATAATATCAAGAAATTTGTCAATGAAAAAAAAATGGAGACCTATTCAGACAAGAAAAAGGCCCTTTGGATAATGATTATTGATATTCTTATAGTTGTTATAACTTTAGCTACATTATTCTTTATATTTTTCATTGATAACGATAAGCCCATACTTGATTATTTTGGTTATGCTGCTATTATATTGATTGTTTGTTTTGGAGTCTTTAAGTTCATTTCCATCGGATTTAGTGGCTCAAAAGGCTCTAATATAACAAAAGTTATTTTGGTAGATGACGATGGGTCAAGTATTAAGACATGGAATATCAAAGGTAAGGTATCACTTCTCATTGGCAAGAACTCAAATGAGAATGAGGTTGATATAGATCTATCTGATACTACATATTCATCTTTGGTAAGCAGGCAGCATGCAGTAATGAATTTTGCAAAAGATAACTGGTATATTGAGGATATAGGTTCCTCTAACGGTACCGGATTAAAGAAGGAAAATGATGATTTCAAGCTAAAGCTTGAAGCAGGAAAACAATATGAACTTAGTGTGGGAGATACTCTTTACATTGCAAATACTAAGCTTGTTTTAAAATAATTCATAAAGTATTAGAAATTTGGAGGAATTAAAATGCCTAGTGATTTGGTTAGATGCCCAAATGGGCATATGTATAATACAAAAAGATATGGAAATAAATGTCCTTTTTGTGATGCAGGACTTGAAAAATCAGGGAATAGAGTTATGAGACCTGTAACTGATGGAGAGAAGACACAAACTACTGATGATCCTTTAGGTATTGAGCCTGTAGTTGGATGGTTGGTTTGTATCGAAGGTGAGCAAAAAGGAAAAGATTATAAGATAAGAAAAGGAAGGAATTTTGTAGGAAGATCTGATGATATGGATATTGCCATTATTGGGGATATATCAATCTCAAGAAGGAATCATGCATCTATAAGCTATGATCCGAAGCAAAGAGTTTTTTATCTTATTCCGGGTGAAGGTGCAGGTATGGTCTATAGAAATAACGAGGTTGCATTCGTACCTGTGGAGTTATCGCCGTATGACCTTATTGAGATAGGTAAATGCAAATTGATATTTATTCCTTTATGTGGTGTACATTTTGATTGGGAAAACGATGATAAAGAGGAATGATTCTTATGACGGAATACTTGCAGGGTCCATATATTTTCGTACTCGTATCTTTATTAGTAGTCTGTATACTTATTTTTATAAGGCATCGTTTAAAAAATTGGAAGAAAGATAACTACATTATCATTGGCAACGGACAGACAATAGGTAAGAGGGACGAGCAAGAGGACAGCTTTTCTACAGTAGAAAATGAAAAAGGAATTATGGCTGTATTGGCAGATGGTATGGGAGGATACACTAACGGAAAAGTTTCTTCAAGTATTGCTGTTAATACATTTATTGATGAGTTTTCAAACTCATATAGCATTTATCCCATAGAGGATTTCTTCAGGAATGTATCGCGAATAAGCAATAGGGCTATCCTCGACAGATCAAAAGGCGCAAGGTCAGGTACTACTCTTGTATCTGTTATTATTGCAGACGAAATGCTCTATTGGGTTTCAATAGGTGATAGTGCTATAGCACTTTTTAGAAATGGCGAGGTTATTAACTTAAACAAGAAGCATATATTCGAATCAGAGCTGGAACAGCAATATATATCCGGTAAGATATCTGAAGCACAGATGCTAAATAACCCCATGAAGAAAAGAATAACAAGTTATCTTGGTGCTGAGGTCCTAAAGGATATAGAAATATGTGAAAAGCCTATAAAACTTAAACGTGGTGATAAGGTTATATTGTGCAGTGATGGCGTATATAACAGCATTTCTGAAATTGAAATGGAAACAATTTTAATGTCAAAGCTAAAGCCATATGAGGTTGCAGAAGAAATAATTGAGATGATAAAGGCTAAGAATTTTCCAAAACAGGATAATGCTACTATAGTTATTTTGGAAGTATGTCAGTGATTTAGTAAATAAATTTTATACAGAAAATTTTATTATTGCATAGTATATAGGGGTTATGTATGCCGGAGGTTGACAATGAGGAAGAATAGCATTGAATTTAAAACAAGCTTTACTTCAGAAGCAGGAACATATAGGACAAATAAAGATTTCTTCGCATATTCGGAATTGGACGACTATGCATGTTATATTGCTGCAGATGGCTTGGATTCGGATGAAGAGGTTAAAAGTGCTGAATTAGCGACAAACTGGTTTTTTGAATACTTTTTTGAAAATCCCACCATGTCTAGGAGAAAAATAAAAAATTATATAATGCATGTACATAGAAAACTTGTTGCAAACAGTACAAGTGTAAGGCTCAAATCAAGCATGGTAATAATGGTTACAGATTACACTCATATGATTTGGGTTGTTTCCGGCAATGCAAGACTTTACCATTTTAGAAATGGTGGATTTAGCTTCAGAAGTAAGGATCAGAGTGTTGCTCAAATGATGGTTGATGCCGGTAAGATTTCAGATGAAGAGTGCAATACTCATGATGAACGCAACAATCTTACAAACTTTATCGGTCATGCCAAAGGGTTTACCCCATTTATATCAAAAAAGTTCAGGTTGAATGATGGGGATTCAGTGATAATGTCTACTGCAGGGTTCTGGGAAAATATTGACACTTTGGACCTTGTAGAAGCATTAAAATCAGGTGCTGAACCGGATGAAATAGTATGTGGACTTGAGGACTTATTCTTGTCAAGACAGAGTAAGGTTATAGATAATTATACAGTGGCAGTAATACTCATGAATAAAGTTTACAAAGAAGGACCAAAGCAGGATAAGAGGCTTAAAATGGCTAAAAGGATTGCAATGGTCCTCGTTCCTATAATAATTGCTACATCAATCGGCTTGGTTATGAGAAATATTAAAAAGAAAAACCTTGTGAAGAATGCCTTCCAGTATGAGCAGGATGGAGATAAGAATATTAAGGATAAGCTTTATAGTCAGGCCGAAGAGGCATATTCCAATGCAGTAAAAGCTGTTAAAGAAATAAATGATAACGAAGCACTTAAAAGGGTTGAAACAAAGCATTCAATATTAAAGAAAATGCTTGAGGGCGATGAGCAGTATGACAAGCAGGATTTCAAGAATGCCAATACAAGCTATACTACTGCCATGGGAAATCTAAAGTTTTTCTCCCAGTATGATAACAATGCTTTTAGTAAGGAAGATATGTATAACATTTTAGATAAAAAGATTAAAAACACAAAAAATTGTCTTAATGTTATAGATCTCTTCAGTCAAGGGAATAAGCTTTTTGATGAAGGAAAATTTGCTGAAGCAAAAAAGGCTTTTGAAGATGCCAAGAAATTAGCAAATGAAATCTATTATACTGAAATGGCAGAAAAGGCGGAAAAAAAGGCAGACGAGGCAAATGAAAAATTAAAGGAAATTGAAAAAGCTAAAGGCGACAAAGAGAAAGAGGAAAATCTTTTGGCTACCTTTACAAATGAGGTTAAAAAAAAGTGGAAGGAAATGGAGGACCTTGTTAAGGAAGCAAAGACTTTCGAAGCTAAGGAATTTGAAAAAGCTATAGCAAGATATAAAAAAGCCATTGAGAAATGTGAGGAAATAGCAAAATTACCAAGCAATGAGGATTATAAGACAATTAAGGATAAAAAAGAAGTAACTGATATGAAGGAGCTTAAAGAAGCAGAAAAGAAACAAACCGAATATGAAGATAAAGTTATTGACTTAGAAAAGAAAAAAGAAGAAGAGGCAGCTAAAAAGGCTGAATAGTTTAAGACATATTTTATTTGAGCTGTATGTCATTAAATATAGCAAATATGAAAGAAGGGATTATTTATGGCAACTTATGTGGTGCAGGGGGCAAAGTTAAAATGCTCATTTGGAAGTCAGGAAAGCACTTTCAAAATTCCAATGGATCATAAAATTTATATAAACAATAAGCCGCAGGGCAACATGATGGATTTCAAGCCAATGATTAACATAATGCCCTTCGGATTATGCAGCAGTCTTGCTAATCCTACAGTTGCATCAGCAACGGCTGCAGCAGGTGGTACTCTTCAAAAGATGCCATGTATACCTGCGATAGTTGCGCCATGGTTCAATGTAAAAATGAATGTTTTATTGGAAATGTTTCCTGCAATGCTCAATTGTTCGAAAACAATGTGCATGTGGGCCGGAACCATCAGTATTACTGATGATGGTCAATAATTTTATGACGTTTTTTTGGTAGGGGGGATTTTATGAGCAGCAATACTACAATAGCATATGGTAATGTTAAGATTAATTCACCTTATGATATTAAGACCATTCTTAGCTTTAGAATGGAGAGAAGCATTAACAATCATGCAAAAATATACATATCAGGGATTATATCGGAAGAAAATAAAGCAAAATATGTGGAGCAGGCAACAATAAAAGACATTATTGAAGTTACACAGACAGATGATAATTCCGCTACTACCATGCTTTTTAAAGGTGTTGTAACCGAGATAGAAATAAAGGCCGCTAGAGGCGTATACTATATAGATATTGTAGGAGCTTCTTCTACCTTCAATATGGATATAAAGCTTAAAAGGCGTTCCTTCCAGGATAAGGATATGGCCTATATTGATCTTGTGAAAAAGGTTATTGCCGACTATCCGGGTGACTCCATAGATATGGCTGCCAAAGGCAAAAAACTGGAAAAGTTTATAATTCAGTATGATGAAACAGACTGGGAATTTTTAAAGAGAATGGCTTCTCATTTTAATACTGGCCTTGTTTCTGACCAATTATCGGATAAACCTAAGTTTTGGTTCGGAATTCCCGAGGGAGGAAGCAAGGGAAATTTGGAGGAGTTTAATTACAGCATAGGTAAAAAGATTGAGGAATATAGGCAGCTATCTGAAAATAAAGTCGATGGTATCGATGCAGGTGATTTTACCTATTTTGAAGTAGAAACTGAGAAAATTCTGAATATAGGCGATTCGGTTTCATTTAATAATGTAAATTTATATGTGCACAAATCAATGAGTTATATTAAAAATAGTGTATTGAGGCATGTATATTATCTTGTACCTAAAAAGGGTTTGACTCAGGATCTTTTATTAAATGAAAAAGCATGTAAAAAGGCAGTAGAAGGCAAAGTGATTGAAGTAAAGGAAGATAATATCAGGGTTCATCTTGATATTGACAAGGAACAGCCAAAAGATAAGGCATATTGGTTTCCTTATTCTACCGGTCATTCTTCTGAGGGTAATACAGGGTGGTATTGTATGCCTGAGCTTGATGACAAAGTCAAATTATACTTTCCTACAAACAGGGAAGAAGAAGGAGTTATTGTTGACTCTATTAGAAGAGGGATAAAAGGCGGAGACAAGATACAGAATCCAGATGAGAAGTATTTCAGGACTAAGTTTAAAAAGGAAAATAAATTTACGGAAAAGGAACTTGCTTTCTCTGCAAAGGACGATAAAGTTTTGATAAGCATGCATGAAGACAAAGGAATAGAAATATTATGTGATAGTGAGCTTAAAATTAAGAGCGAAAACGATCTTATTATTAATGCAGATAATATAGAAATAGAAGCCTCTGATGGGATAGATATCGTTTGTAACTCAAGCAGTATAAAAATGGACGGTAAAACCGATATTAAGGGATCCTTAGTTAAAGTCAGGTGCTAAGGTACAGCAGGCAAAAGCATTTGACTTAATGTAGGGGAGGATGAATATATGAACTGGAAAAGTACAGATATATCTAAAACCGATCTGGAACGATTGAGAGCGGGTAAACTTACACAAGAGAGTAAAAAGAAAAAGAAGAAGTCATCACAAAATGGAAAGGGCGTGTACAAAAAGTCAAATAGCCCTAAGGCTAATAATCAGAGAGAACAGAACGTAAAAACATCAGGCGACCCTGTAAACGTTGTAACAGGAAGCTTTTACATAGATGCAACGGACCTTTTGATTGAAGACAGAGGCATCAATCTTGAGATAAAGAGAAAATACAATTCAACTGACGAATCGGTAGGCCCGATGGGAAAGGGCTGGACCTTTGAATTTGAAAGCAGGATAGAACGTCGTGGAAATGAATTGACCTATGTTTATCCCGATGGAAGTGTTAAGGAGTTTGAGAAAAAGGAAGAGGGATGGATAAACGCAAGCGACGATGATGAGTCAGATAAGCTTACAGAGCTTGAGAACGGTGGATTTTCATTAAAAAACAAAGACAAGAAAACATATACATACGATAAAGACGGAAAGCTTATTTCCATTTCAGATAAAAACAATAACACTCTAAAAATAACATATAACCATATGGGTGAAATTGACAGCATCATAACCCCTGGTGGAAAAATAGTAACATTCACATGCAGCTCGGGTAAAATACTTCAGATAAATGACAATATAGGAAGGAATGTAAAGTACAAGTATTCGGGAGACAACCTTTCTGAGGTTACGCTTCCTAATGGAGGGACAGTAAAGTATACCTACGAGCAGGGGTGTATTACAACTGTCACCGACCAAAACGGAATTACATATGTCAAGAACCAATATGACGAAAAAGGCCGGGTAATAAAGCAGTTTGATAAAAACGGAAATATCACCGAGATAATATATAATGACGATGACAGGGAAAATGTCTTTATTTTCCATGCAACCAATGTGGTTGAAAGGTACAGGTACAACGATAAAAACCTTTTATCGGAAAGGGTATATCCTGATGGCACCAGCGAAATTTATACATATGATATATATGGTAATAAGGATTCCGTTACAGATCGTTTGGGAAGGACAACAGAATATTTATATGATAAAGACGGATATCTTTTAGAAGAAATATATCCAAACGGCTATACCGTTAAAAATTATTACGACAGCTTCGGCAACCTGATAAAGACTACGACATCAGGCGGTTCCGAGAAACTGTATGCCTATGACGTAAAGGGCAATATTATTGAGGAAAAGGTTCTTATTGAAGATGACACATATGCCGTAACGAGCTATTCATATGACGAGTATGGAAGGCTCGTTGAGAGGGTTGACCCTGAAGGGAACATTACGGAATTTGAGTATGACGACCATCATATTGATAAGCCCACCGCAATAAGGGATGGGGAAGGAAATGTATTTAAATACAAGTATGATAAAGCAGGCAGGATGCTGTCCATCACCACATCCTATGGTACTGTAGAGTATACATACAATGAGCTTAACAAGCTGACAAAGAAGGTTGATGCATTAGGCAATGTAACCCAAATGGAATATGACATGATGGGCAACCTTGTTAAAAAGATACTTCCCGGCAGCAAGGATGATAAGGCTCAATATGAGTTTTATTATGACGATATGGATAGGCTTGTTAAGACCATTGACCCGCTCAATAACGTAATGGCTTTAAAATATGATATCCATGGCAATCTTATTAAGGAAATTAACCCTAACTTTTACAACAAGGATACCGACGACGGTATCGGGGTTGAGTATGAATATGACCATAGCCAGAGGAAAATAAAGAACATCTATCCTACAGGAGGCGTTGGAAGGACAAAATATGACCCTGTGGGAAATGTAATAAAGACCATTGAGCCCGGAAGATATGATGTATATACTGACGATGGTTCGGGAAATGAGTATGTATATGATGAGCTTAACAGGCTTACTGTAATAAAGGACCCTGAAGGCAACACAATAAAAACTTTTGAGTATGACAATGACGGCAGAGTGGCTAAAGAGTTTAACGCTAAAGGCCATGCAGCCATTTACAAATACAATTTGGCGGGATGGCTTCTTGAAAAGAGAGTTCCCGTGGATGAAAAAGATTCAAAGGTGAAGTATAACATCACGTTGTACAGCTATGACAAAGCAGGAAGAAGAATTGAAGAAAAAGTTTCAAGAGAGTATGTTGACGAAAAGGAATACCCCGAAGAATGGAATGTCATAACCTATGCATACGACAAAAACAGCCGCATTATAGAGGTTTCGGACTCCACAGGAGCAAGGATAAAATATTCCTATGACTGCCTCGGCAATAGAACAACAGAAACAATTAAAATAAATGACAATAAAAACAAGATAATAAGATACAAATACAATAGTGTTGGTCTGCTGGAAAAGAAGATTGAGGAAATAGACGGGGACGATATTGTTGAAAAGACGGAAGGCAAGGCAATTGCCCAGACCCTTTACGATTATGACGGCAACTACAACCTCACAGGTGTCACAACTCCTCTCGGTTACAAAACCCGGGTAAGCTATGACAAAGCGGGAAGAATCACAGAGGTTACCAAGCTTTTGGGTAAAAACGAAAAAAGAACAACCTGTTATGAATATGACAGGGCGGGCAATCTGGTTAAAGAAACAGACTGCAACGGCAGCTCCATAAAGTATGAATATGACAGCATGAATAACAGGATAAGGATAATTGACAGGGAAGGCGGTATCACAAGGCTGTTTTATGATGAAGCAGGTAATGTGATTAAAAAGGTATCCCCTGGAAATTATGATCCCAAAACAGATGACGGAATAGGAACATCCTTTGTATATGACAGCCTTAACAGGCTCACGGAGGTTGTTGATGCTCTGGGCAATGTTGTACAAAAGATGAAGTTCAACGGTGCCGGTGAGCTTGTTGAAAAGATGGATGCAACAATGCAGGCGGCAGAATACAAATATGACATAGGCGGCAGAATAAAGGAAATATCGACACCCGGAGCAAAGCTAAAGGGAATTGCATCCCAGCAGTACACATATGATGCAATGGGCAACATTACAGGTATTAAAGATGGCGAAGGAAACCTGACCCAACATAAGCTTGATTTATGGGGAAGGGTAACAGAAATAGAAAAAGCTGATGGAAGCATGGAAAAGTACAGCTATGACCATGCAGGCAATATTGTATGTGCTGTTGACGGAAACGGAAATGCCACCGAGTATGTATTCAACAGCTTAAACAAGCTTTCACAGATCGTAGACCCGGTAGGAGACACCATAACATTCAAATATGATTTGCAGGGAAGAGTGGCTCGAAAGGTAGACAGGAATAGAAAAATAACTGAATTCATATATAATCAGGATGACAACATAGTACTTAAAAGGGACATGGCATCGGGCTATCGTGAGGAATATGTCTATAACCTGGACGGAAGCCTAAAGGCGGCTGTAAATGATGCTGTTAACTACCATTATGAGTATACCCCAAGCTTGAAGCTCAAGTCCAAAATGGCAAACGGGAAGCCCGTATTGAATTACAGGTATGACAGGGACGGCAACCTTATAGAGCTTAAGGATATTTTGGGAAAAGTCACTACATACAAATATGATGAGCTCGGAAGGCTCTCAGAGGTATGGGATGCATCACAGAAAGAGGCTACTTATACATATAACCTCGATAATACAATAGCCTCAATATGCTATGGCAA
>Ga0179948_1049603_pt1 | contig 15288 bp, 12 predicted proteins | sample AD_JPNNA6_sludge_FD_135925 | JGI IMG/M metagenome (GOLD analysis project Ga0179948, IMG submission 135925) | Metatranscriptome of active sludge microbial communities of municipal wastewater-treating anaerobic digesters from Japan -... | ecosystem: Engineered > Bioreactor > Anaerobic > Digestate...
GGGAACTACAATTAAAACCATTAACACCAGTGTGATTACGGAAGCCGTGAAGAAAATGTGTCAGGATGCAAACTTCAATCTGGGCAATGATGTGATGGAGGCTTTTAAAAAGTTTCATGAGTCTGAAACATCCCTCACTGGAAAGGAAATTCTGCAAATCCTTATCAAAAATGCTGAGATTGCCCGGGAAGAGCAGGCTCCAATGTGTCAGGACACAGGTTTTGCCGTTGTTTTTGTTGAGCTGGGTCAGGATGTAAGGATCGAAGGTGGAGATTTCGAAGAAGCCATCAATGAGGGCGTACGTCAGGGTTATACCGAAGGCTACCTGAGGAAATCCATCGTTGGCCATCCGCTGGAGCGCAAAAACACCGGAGATAATACACCAGCGGTAATTCACACTAAAATCGTGCCAGGGGAGAATCTACGTATTATCGTAGCACCCAAGGGTGGCGGCTCTGAGAACATGAGTGCAATCAAAATGCTCAAACCCGCAGATGGTGTTGAAGGCGTCAAGAAATTTGTCGTAGACACGGTTAAGACAGCAGGTCCCAACCCCTGCCCTCCAATTGTGGTGGGTGTGGGTATCGGCGGAACTTATGAAAAAGCTGCCCTGCTATCCAAAGAAGCCCTGTTAAGGGAACTTGGTGAAAAGAGCAAATATCCCGATATTGCAAAATTAGAAGAAGAGCTTTTAGAGGAGATTAACAAATCCGGGATCGGGCCCCAGGGTCTTGGGGGTAAAACCACGGCGCTTGCGGTGCATATTGAAATTTACGCCGCTCATATTGCCAGCCTTCCTGTAGCGGTTAACCTGAACTGCCACGCGGCCAGGCATAAAGAAGTAGTCTTATAAGGTACTAAATAACCCCGAAATACTGCTTTTAAAAAACAGGGGAGGTGAAATGATTGACCCAGATAAGGCTTACTACCCCACTAACCGATGAAATGGTCGAAAAGTTGAGGATAGGTCAACAAGTATTGCTGAACGGCACTCTTTATACAGGGCGCGACGCAGCTCATAAAAGGCTGGTAGAGCTGATTAAGCAGGGGAAAGAACTACCTTTTGACCCTAAGGGGCAGGTCATTTATTATGTTGGACCCACTCCGGCAAAACCGGGTAAAGTCATTGGTTCGTGCGGGCCAACAACCAGCTACAGGATGGATCCCTACGCTCCGGAACTATATGCGCTGGGACTAAAAGCTTCCATTGGTAAAGGGAAAAGGTCGCCGGAAGTAATCAAAGCATTAAAACAATACAAGGGTGTATATTTTGCAGCAATCGGCGGAGCTGCTGCTCTCATTGCCAAAAGCATTAAGTCGGCAAAGGTTATTGCTTATCCTGATTTGGGAGCGGAAGCCATCCACGAACTGGTTGTAGAAGATTTTCCAGTGGTGGTTGTGAATGATGTCCTTGGCGGCGACCTTTACGAAGAGGGAATTAAAATTTACGCGGCTAAATAAAAAATATTTTTTGAGGACATAACCTTGTTCAAGAATAAGCCGGCAGATATAAAATGCAAAATACAAGCCCGGATGGGTAATCGCCCGACCAGTAAGGATTAACAGGTTGGGCTAGGTTCTTTTGAGTAACTAACAGTTTTACACCAGCACATCTTTTTATTGAGAAGGTTGACTAAAATTCTTCTAAGCAATGGCCTTAAAGTTAAAGCAATCAGTTGGGAAGTGGAAGTCCAGTATTTTCCGTGCTTTGACTACAAACAGTACCGTTTAAAACTCATCTCCACTTAAGTCTATCAAGCCAGTTCCAAGGCGAATTTATTGTTTTTTAACTTAAAAATATATACGCCTGTAAGAACTGGCTTAACACTGTTGCTTAGAGTGGATGAACTGTGAGTAAAGCGGTTTAGGGCCACCTGGAACAAAGCCTTTTCAAACACTATAGCCAGCCGCCCCTTAAAAAAGTAAGTTCAACATCTAGGCCTTTAATATTAATACTGCCGGCAAATGCTTTGTACAGGGAGCGGCAGAAGGGAGGGAGCAGAAAAGGGTAAGGATTGAATTTGGAATTACTGGTTAGAGAATAAAAAAGCCAATCATGTTACTTAAATATTTTAGCCAAGGTGCTGTGTGGGTTGGTTTGGGCCCTTGAAAAGTAGGGAATAGGAGTTAATAAATTGGGTTTTTATTGCTAATTCAGATAAATAGACCGGCGTTTGTTTATATTAAAGTAAGCGTTAATTAGACCAGAGGGGAGAGATTTAGCCAGTGAAAATGTTCGAGTATATGGGGAAAGAGCTTTTCGCCAAGTACGGCTTACCGGTACCGAAAGGCAGAATGGCTGCCACCCCGGAAGAAGCTGCCAAGATTGCTGAGGAAATTGGTGGTCCATGTGTTGTAAAGTCTCAAGTCCTTTCAGGCAAGAGGGGTAAAGCCGGTGGAATCAAGTTTCCCAATACTCCTGAAGAAGCCAGGAAAGCTGCAGAAGAAGTCTTAAGCATGACCATTCAGGGGTTGCCCGTCCAGGCTGTTCTGGTCGAAGAAAAACTTAAAATCGATAAAGAGCTTTATATGTCCATCACAATTGACGGTTCAGCCAAACAAGCAGTGCTTATTGCATCCGCTTACGGCGGAATGGACATTGAAGAGCAGCCGGAGGAATACATTATCAAGAAGCACATTGACCCGGAACTCGGCATGATGCCATTCATGGCCCGCGATGTTGTCAGAAGAATGGGTATTCCTATCAGAAGCCCACATGGACAAGAAATTATAAAAATTATTCAGACCCTCTACAAGATCTGTCTGGAGAAAGACGCCGAACTGGTTGAAATTAACCCGCTGGTATTCAGCGACGACAAGGTGATTGCCGCCGACTCCAAAGTTACTATTGACGACGACGCCATGTTCCGCATGAAAGACCTGCCCATAGTTGATGACAGGTCACCTGCTGAAAGAGCTGCCAAGGAGCTCGGCCTATCCTTTGTGGAATTGGATGGGGACATCGCCGTGATGGCCAATGGTGCAGGTATTACAATGGGCACCCTCGATACCCTGCAGGCCTTCGGCGGCACCCCGAAAAACTTCCTGGACTGCGGCGGCGGCACCGGCAGGGAAGCCACAGCCAAGGCCCTTGAAATTCTTTTCAGTTTAAATCCCAAGGCTGTTTTCGTAAACATCTTCGGAGGAATTACCCGTTGTGATGATGTTGCCAACGCCGTCAAGGACGTTTATGAAGCAAAGGGCGGTTTTCCTGTACCCCTGGTTATCCGTCTGGTCGGCACGAACCAGGATCTCGGCCGGGAAATTCTGGGGTCAATAGGTGTCGAAGCGTTCGATTTCATGGAAGACGCTGCCAGGAGGGTTATTGAACTCGCCAAATAGATTTGATTTTCTGCGTTGAAGTCCTCAGAAGATCTTGATAAGGGAGGAGTAGTAAATTGGCTATTATTATTGATGAGAATACTAATGTATTAGTCATGGGAATAACAGGCAGGCAGGCCTCTTTCCATACCAAGCAAATGCTCGCCTACGGCACTAAAATAGTAGCGGGGGTCACTCCGGGAAAAGGCGGAGCTACTGTTGAAGGCGTACCCGTATATAATACCGTTCGCGAGGCCTGTGAAAATCACAGGATCGACGCCTCTGTAATCTTTGTTCCCGCTCCGGGAACCAAAGACGCCGCTTTAGAAAATATTGAGGCAGGTGTAGGCGTTGTAGTCATCGTCACTGAAGGCGTCCCGGTTTACGACGAGATTCAAATTGTGGCTTACGCTAAACGCAAAGGGGCCATCGTCCTGGGACCGAACACCTTCGGTATCGTATCCGGCGGCAAGTGCAAGATAGGAATTCCGCCCAACCAGTATTTTATAGAAGGCAACGTAGGCGTGGTTGCCCGCTCCGGCACCTTAACCTATGAAATTACCGGGAACCTGACAGCCAATGGTCTCGGCCAGTCCACTGTTGTGGGTATGGGCGGCGACAGGGCAGTGGGCCTCACCTTTATTGATGTTTTAAAGATGTTTGAAAAAGATGATCAAACCAAGGCCGTTGTTATGATTGGTGAAATTGGCGGTAACAACGAAGAAATTGCCGCTGAATACATTAAGGAAATGACCAAACCGGTAGTTGCCTTTATAGCCGGGAAGAGCGCGCCCCCAGGCAAGCGGATGGGACATGCCGGCGCGATTATTGAAAGAGGCAAGGGAACCTACCAGGGCAAGGTTGATGCATTGACTGCAGCCGGCGCCAAAGTTGCTCCGCTGCCGTATGATGTTCCCCGACTGGTCAAAGAGGCGCTTGGGATTAAGTAGATAAGTGGAAGGAGGAGGTATATTTGTTTAAAGAAGATCAACTGGAAAAAATCGCTGCCAAGAAAGAGAACTGGACAGCGAAACTGGAAGCAACCAAGAAAAAGCGTCCAGAAAGGCAAGCCCAATTCGCTACTGATTCCGGTGTAGAAATCAACACTGTTTACACTCCGCTTGATCTAAAAGATATGGATTACGAGCGTGACCTGGGATTGCCCGGAGAGTATCCCTTTACCCGTGGCGTACAACCCAACCTGTACCGCGGCCGTCTCTGGACCATGCGCCAGTACGCAGGTTTTGGTTCTGCCGAAGAAACAAACCAGCGCTTCCGCTATTTACTGGAACAGGGTCAGACAGGCCTGAGCTGCGCCTTCGACCTGCCAACCCAGATTGGCTATGACTCGGACCATCCCCTGGCACAAGGCGAAATTGGTAAAGTTGGTGTGGCCATCGACTCCCTGGCGGATATGGAGACCCTTTTTGACCAGATCCCCCTGGGCAAGGTCAGCACATCAATGACCATCAACGCTCCTGCAGGCGTGTTACTGGCAATGTATATCGCCTGTGCGGAAAAACAGGGATTTGACAAATCTCAAATCAACGGTACCATTCAAAACGACGTTATCAAGGAATACATCTGCCGCGGTACTTATATCCTTCCTCCGGAGCCCTCAATGCGGTTAATCTCCAACATCTTTGAGTATTGCTCCAAGGAAATTCCCCAGTGGAACACCATCAGCATCAGCGGTTACCATATCCGTGAAGCCGGCGCCACAGCAGCCCAGGAAATTGCCTTCACCCTGGCCAACGGTATCGCCTATGTCGATGCTGCCATTAAAGCCGGCCTGGACGTAGATACTTTCGGACCTCGCCTTTCGTTCTTCTTCAACGCTCACTTGAACTTCTTTGAAGAAATTGCGAAGTTCAGAGCAGCCCGCCGCATCTGGGCAAAAGTTATGAAAGAGCGTTTTGGAGCCAAGAATTCACGTTCCTGGACTCTCCGCTTCCATACCCAAACTGCCGGCGTCAGCCTTACAGCACAGCAGCCCATGGTGAACATTATCCGGACTGCCTTTGAAGCTCTCTCCGCTGTACTGGGCGGCACCCAGTCCTTGCACACCAACTCCTACGATGAAGCTCTGGCGCTCCCCTGCGACGAGTCAGTCATGATCGCACTGCGCACCCAGCAGGTTATCGGGTACGAAATCGGTGTCTGTGACCTAGTTGACCCGCTTGGCGGCTCGTACTACATCGAATCCCTGACCAACGCCCTTGAGGAAAAGGCGTGGGATTATATCAGCAAGATCGACGCTCTAGGCGGCGCAGATAAGGCTATTGAGTATATGCAGAAAGAAATCCACAATTCTGCTTACCAGTACCAGCTGGCCATTGACAATAAGAAGAAAACTGTTATCGGCGTGAACAGCTTCATCATTAAAGATGAAGAAAAACCCAAAGGCCTCCTGAAAGTTGACCTTTCGGTTGGGGAACGCCAGGTGGCTAAACTTGCCAAGGTCAAAGCTGGAAGAGACAACGCAAAGGTCGAATCCCTGCTGAAAGATATTAGGGAAGCAGCGCAGAGCAACGCCAACCTGATCCCGGTCTTTATTGATGCGGTCAAGGAATACGTCACTCTCGGCGAGATTTGCGGCGTCCTGAGAGACGTTTTTGGCGAATACAAGCAGCAAATCGTATTCTAGGAGAGGAGGAAAGTTGATGAGCGAGAAACGTATCCGCGTTCTGGTCGCAAAACCGGGTCTTGACGGTCACGATCGGGGCGCCAAGGTGATTGCCCAGGCTTTAAGGGACGCCGGTATGGAAGTTGTATACACAGGGTTGCGGCAAACCCCGGAACAAATCGTATCGGCAGCGGTACAGGAAGATGTTGATGTGGTCGGCATGAGTATTCTTTCAGGTGCCCATGGAACCCTGTTCCCCGAAGTGATTAGACTTCTTAGAGAAAAGGGCGCCGGCGACATCCTTGTAGTGGGAGGCGGGATTATCCCTGAAGAAGATATTCCGGCATTAAAAGAGGCCGGTATCGCCGAAGTCTTCGGACCCGGAACCCCTCTGGAAGAGGTTGTAAAATACATTCAGGAAAATGTGAAAAACTAACACATTGATGATTTGAAAAGCATATGCGGGCGGGCCGGTAAACCGCCGGTTCCCGTCCCGCTCCGATTGGAAGTGATATGTGGCTGCTAATTTAATAATTAATATGGAGGGATACCTCATGATTAAAAAGATTGACCATATCGGCATAGCTGTGAAGGACCTTGAAACAGCTTTGAAGCTGTACGAAGAGGTGCTGGGGCTGAAGTCTGCCGGCACAGAGGTTGTGGAAGAGCAAAAGGTTAAGGTAGCCTTTTTACCCACAGGCGATAGTGAAGTTGAGCTGCTGGAGTCAACATCGCCGGACGGCCCCATCGCTAAATACATTGCCAAGAACGGCGAGGGAATCCAGCACCTGGCTTTCAGGGTCGACAACCTGGAGCAGAGGCTGGCGGAACTTAAGGAAAAAGGCATCCGTTTGATTGATGAGAAGCCGCGGTACGGAGCCGGTGGGGCAAAAATAGCTTTTTTACACCCGAAATCCACCTTTGGCGTACTCATCGAACTGTGTGAGCGCGACTAGATTGGAGGTAATAGTATGCAGGAGAAGCTGGACCTACTCACTAAGTTAAGGCAGCAGGTCGAAGCTGGCGGCGGCCAGAAAAGAATAGACAAACAACATGCAAGCGGGAAAAAGACGAGCAGGGAACGGATTAACGAGCTTTATGATCCGGGCACCTTCAGGGAAATTGACGTCTTTGCTTCAACAACAGATGACTACAATAAGGTCAACGGCGAGGGTGTGACGTGTGGCTACGGCACCATCGCAGGGCGCAGGGTTTATATCTTTTCCCAGGACTTTACCGTTATCGGCGGCTCCCTGGGACGGGTTCATGCCGCAAAAATCTGTAAAGTTCTCGATATGGCCATGAAGGTGGGAGCCCCGGTAATCGGCATTTGCGACTCAGGCGGAGCCCGCATTCAGGAAGGCGTGGACGCCCTTGACGGATACGGCCAGATCTTTTTCCGGAATACCATTGCTTCCGGAGTGATCCCGCAGATTTCCGTGATCATGGGTCCCTGCGCCGGCGGCGCGGTTTATTCCCCGGCCCTGACCGACTTCATCCTGATGGTGGCTAATACCAGCCAGATGTTCATTACCGGACCGCTGGTAATTAAGGCAACCACCGGTGAAGATGTCAGTATGGAGGCCCTTGGCGGAGCAGCAACGCATAACCAGGTCAGCGGCGTTGCCCATTTCCTCGCCAACAACGAGGATGAGTGTATTACCCAGATTAAAACGCTGCTCAGCTACCTGCCCTCAAACAACCTTGACGAACCGCCCACCTATGCCCCCGTCGAGCCCTCGCTTGACAAGGAGACTCTGTTATCGGTGGTACCCACCGATCCCAACAAAGGTTACGATGTCCGTAACGTCATAAACGCCATTGTCGACGGTGGATCCTTCTTTGAAGTACACCAGTATTACGCCACAAACGGCGTTGTCGGCTTTGCCCGGATTAACGGCCAGGTAATCGGAATCATTGCCAACCAGCCCAGGATCCTGGCAGGTTGTCTGGATATTAACGTTTCTGACAAGATTGCCCGCCACATCCGTTTCTGCGATTGCTTCAACATTCCCATCCTGACCTTTATGGATGTACCCGGATTCCTTCCCGGAGTGCAGCAGGAGTATGGTGGTATTATCCGCCATGGCGCCAAAATGCTCTATGCTTATTCCGAGGCCACAACGCCCAAAATCACCATCATTACCCGCAAGGCTTACGGCGGAGCATACCTGGCCATGTGCGGCAGCGCCTTGAGAGCTGATGAAGTTTATGCCTGGCCCACCGCTGAAATTGCCGTTATGGGACCGGAAGGCGCCGTTAACGTGATTAACCGCAAGGAAATTGCAGAAGCGGCCAACCCCGTTGAAGAACGCAAGAGACTGGTACAACAATACCGTGATCGCTTTGCCAACCCCTATATTGCCAGCGCCAGGGGATTTATCCAGGATGTAATTGATCCGCGGGAGACCCGTGATAGGGTCATCAACGCTCTTCAGAATTTAGCTAATAAACGCGAGAGCAGGCCCAGGAAGAAACACGGTAATATCCCCTGCTAGTGCAAGTACGGGCACGGAGGAGGAAAGTAGATGTCGGAAACAAGTTCAAAAATTAAACCGGAAGTGGTTGCTGCTATCTCAGTTGCCCTGGCCCTATACGGTTATTCAAGCGATAAGGGCTACCAGGCCACCAAGATCAGTAAAGGCCAAAACCTTTGGAAAAAGGCCGGCATTATCGAAATTATGCTTGGCCGTGAAATAAATAGGGACTTTATATAAACTCAACGCAACAAGTACAGGCCTACCATTAGGAGGGAAACTGCATGCAAAAGTTTAAAATTAAGGTTAACGGCGAAGTATACGAAGTAGAAGTTGAGCAAATTGGTGGAGCTCCGGCGGCAGCTCCGCCGGCAGCTCCGGTAGCACCGGTGGCTCCGCCCCCGGCGCCGGTTGCAGCTCCTGCCCCTGCGGCAGCACCCGCAGCCGCTCCGAAACCGGCCGCGCCGCCAACTCCAAAACCAGCTGGCGGCGGTGGCGGCGGTGGAGCATTATGTGCTCCGATGCCTGGTACAGTACTGGATATCAAGGTAAACGTGGGCGATGCTGTAAAAATAGGTCAGGTCCTTCTGATCCTTGAAGCCATGAAGATGGAAAACGAGCTGGCTGCAGATAAAGCCGGCACTGTCAAGGAAATTAAAGTAACCAAGGGCCAGGCCGTCAATGGTGGAGATCCGCTCATCATTATCGGCTAGAACAATAATCAAGGGTGGAGGCGGAGTTTAAAGCGTCTCCACCTCCAGAAATTGTTTAACCAACTAGTTGGGAGGGGATAGAAGTTATGATTAAAAGAAAAAAAATTACTGTTGTCGGTGCTGGTAACGTTGGAGCAACAGCTGCACACTGGGCAGCATCAAGGGAACTGGGCGATGTTGTTCTGGTTGACGTTATTGAAGGGGTTCCTCAGGGTAAAGCTCTCGACTTGATGCAAGCGGCTCCTGTAATGAAATATGACAGCAATATAATTGGAACTAATAACTACGAAGATACCGCTGATTCGGACGTTGCCATTATTACCGCCGGTGTTGCCCGTAAACCTGGAATGAGCCGGGATGACCTCCTGAATATCAACTACAAAATCGTAGGTTCAGTGGCAGAAAACATTGCCCGGTATTCGCCAAACTGCACAATCATCGTCGTATCCAACCCGCTTGACGTCATGACCTATACCGCCTATAAAGCCAGCGGTTTCCCGGCCAACCGCGTCTTCGGTCAGGCCGGTGTGCTTGACTCCGCCCGTTTCCGGACCTTTGTTGCCATGGAACTGGGTGTATCATTTGAGGATGTCAATGCTTTAGTCCTTGGCGGCCATGGTGATACGATGGTGTCGGTACTCAGCCATGCCAATGTCGGATGTATACCTGTAACCAAGTTAATACCTCCCGAGCGCCTGGCTGAAATCGTTAAGAGAACCGCCAACGGTGGAGCTGAAATCGTAAACTTCCTGAAGACCGGCAGCGCTTTCTACGCCCCTTCAGCCTCCGCAGTAACCATGGCTGAAGCAGTACTGAAAGACAAGAAGCGGATCCTGCCCGTGGCGGCATATCTGAACGGCGAATACGGCGCCAAGGACATTTACACCGGTGTACCTTGTATTATTGGTGGCAACGGGGTAGAAAAGATTATTGAAATAGATCTGACACCGGATGAAAAAGCCGCTCTGGATAAATCCATCCAGGCCGTTCGTAACCTTATGAAGGTAGTCGGACTGGGTTCTTAAACGAGTCCGGTTAGCGAGAAAAGGGGAGGATTATAAGATGGCAAAAGGACCAAAAGCTGTATTGATAACCGACACTACTTTCCGGGATGCACACCAGTCCCTTTTGGCAACCCGGATGAAAACCGAGCACATGATCCCGATTGCAGAGAAACACGATGAAATCGGGTTCCATTCAATGGAAATGTGGGGCGGTGCAACTTTTGACACCTGCATGCGTTTCTGCGGTGACGACCCCTGGGAGCGCCTGAGGGTGATCAGGCGTCACCTTAAAAAAACCAAGACCCAGATGCTGCTGAGAGGGCAGAACATTGTGGGTTACAGGAATTACGCCGATGATGTGCTGATTGAGTTCATTAAAAAAGCTGTTTATAACGGCATGGATATTTTCCGCTGCTTTGACGCTCTAAACGATTACCGCAACCTGGAAGTAGCAATCAGGACTGTCATCGACGAAGGAGCCCACGCCCAGGGTACAATCTGCTACGCCATCAGCCCCGTCCACACGGTTGAACACTACGTCGAAAAGGCAAAAGAGCTGGCAGGTATGGGCGTCCACAGCATTTGCATCAAGGATATGGCGGGTATCATCGCTCCCTACATCACCTATGATATTGTCAAAGGCATGAGGGACGCCGGGATCACGCTTCCAATTCAGCTCCACTGCCACTATACCAGCGGTATGGGCGCTATGGCTTATGTGAAGGGGATTGAAGCGGGAGCCAATATCATTGACTGCGCCATATCTCCAATGTCCGTACAGACTTCACAGCCTTCCATCGAAGTTATGTGCTCCACATTCGCGGGAACAGAATATGATACAGGTCTAGACCTTAAAAAGATGGTTGAAATTGCCGATTACTGGAAGAACATTCGCCCGCTTTACGCAGACTTCGACCTGGCCCAGAAATACCCGGATGCCGGTATCCTGGTTTCCCAGGTTCCCGGCGGTATGATGTCCAACTTCCTCTCGCAGTTGCAGCAGGCCAACGCTCTGCACCGCCTGCCCGAGGTGCTTGAAGAAATGCCGAGAGTGCAGGAAGATTTCGGCTGGCCCCCGCTGGTTACACCATCCAGCCAGATCGTTGGTTCCCAGGCTGTTTTAAACGTCCTGATGGGCCGCTATAAAATGTGCACCAACGAAGTAAAGCAGTATATGCGCGGTTATTACGGCCGGCCTCCTGCTCCCATCAATGAAGAGGCCCGCAAGATGATTATCGGCGACGAACAGCCTATTACCTGCCGTCCGGCTGACAAGCTGGAACCGGAACTGCCAAAGGCCAAGGAACTGATTGCCCATGTTATGGAAAAGGAAGAAGACATTATATCCGCCGCAATTTATCCGCAGGTAGCGCCCAAGTTCCTTGAAGAGAGAATGGCCAAAAAGCTCAAAGTGGATATTGAGCTTGCCAAACAGAGCTGTCAATTTTATCCTGTCTAGGATGAATATTTACACTTCCCCGGGACGTACGCCAAGTCCGGCCCGGGGACTTAAAACCTTTAGTCATCCTCCAAAAAATAAAAACCTGCTTATAGGAAGTACTAACTTTAAAAAGGAGGCTTGTTAATTTAATGTCCAAAGAAATGAAAACCATGGACGGTACTAAAGCAGCAGCTTATACGTCCTATGCCTTTACGGACTGCGCCTGTATATTCCCCATTACTCCGTCCTCCCCCATGGCTGAATATGTAGATGAATGGGCTGCCCAGGGTAAAAAGAATATTTTCGGCCAACCAGTAAAAGTTGTGGAAATGCAATCTGAAGCAGGCGCTGCAGCCGCCCTGCACGGGTCCCTTGCAGCAGGTGCACTGAGCACCACATACACGGCATCTCAAGGCCTAATGCTGATGATTCCGAACATGTATAAAATCGCCGGAGAGCTGATGCCTGGCGTTATCCATGTAACTGCCCGGGCCCTTTCCACACACGCCTTAAGTATTTTCGGAGACCACTCCGACGTAATGACCTGCCGGATGACCGGCTTCGCCATGCTGGCTTCCAGCAGTGTCCAGGAAGTTATGGATCTCGGCGGTTTGGCCCACCTGGCGGCCATTAAGTCCAGGGTTCCCTTCCTGCATTTTTATGACGGGTTCAGGACCTCTCACGAACAACAAAAAATTGAAGTCATCGATTATGAAGACTTTGCCCGGCTGGTAGACTGGGATGCAGTAAAAGCATTCAGGCAGAGGGGTTTGAACCCGGAACACCCGGTGGTCAGGGGAACAGCCCAGAACCCGGACATTTACTTCCAGGCCAGAGAAGCCTGCAACCCCTTCTATGATGCAGTTCCTGATATCGTAAATGATTACATGAAGGAAATCAGCAATTTAACCGGCAGGACGTATAAGCCCTTCGTTTATTATGGCGCGGAAGATGCAGAGGATATCATCATAACCATGGGCTCTTCCTGTGATACGGTCGAAGCGACAGTGGATTACCTGATGGCTAAGGGAGAAAAAGTCGGCCTGATCAAAGTGCATCTTTACAGGCCTTTCTCCAGCAAGTACTTCTTTGATGTTTTCCCCAACAGCGTAAAGAGGATTGCCGTACTCGACCGGACCAAAGAACCGGGCGCTCTCGGTGAACCCTTGCTGGAAGACGTTAAATCAATGTTCTATGATTACGAAACCAAACCATTAATCATCGGTGGACGTTACGGACTTGGCTCCAAGGAACTTGTACCCGCCGACATCATAGCTGTCTTCAAAAATCTGAAGGCTGACCAACCTAAAGAACGCTTTGTTCTTGGAATTGTTGACGATGTCACAAATCTTTCCCTCCCGCAGGAAGAAACAATCGACGCCACGCCGGAAGGGACTATTCAGTGCAAGTTTTACGGCCTCGGTTCCGACGGTACAGTGGGCGCCAACAAGCAGGCAGTGGAAATTATCGGTGACACCCCTGGTATGTATGCCCAGGCTTACTTCTCCTATGACTCCAAAAAGTCCGGAGGCTTTACCGTTTCTCACCTGCGCTTTGGTAAAAAGCCCATTAAATCGCCTTACTTGATTACCTCCGCAGATTTTGTTTCTTGCAGCAACCAGTCTTATGTCTATACACTGGACATGTTGTCGGGACTGAAAGTAGGCGGCACCTTCCTTTTGAACTGTGTTTGGAAACCTGAAGAACTGGAAGAGAAACTCCCGGCCTCCATGAAGAGATGCATTGCCAGGAAGAAGATCAATTTCTATACCATCAATGCTGTAGATATAGCCAGAGAATTAGGCCTTGGCAACCGCTACAACATGATCATGCAGTCGGCCTTCTTCAAACTGGCCAACGTAATTCCCCTGGAAGATGCTGTTGATGAACTGAAACGTACCATTAAGAAAACCTACGGCAGAAAAGGCGATGCCATTGTCAACATGAACTATGCTTCAGTTGATAAAGGAATAGAAGCCGTTGTGAAGATTGATGTGCCGGCTGCCTGGGCTGATGCAGTAGATGAAGCGGAAGCGCCTAAAGACGTACCGGAATTTATTGCAAATGTTCTTCAACCCATGAACAGGCTGGAAGGCGACAAACTGCCCGTAAGCACCTTTACGGGTGTGGAAGATGGTACCTTCCCCGTCGGTACTTCCAGGTATGAAAAGCGCGGTGTAGCCGACTTTGTACCGGAATGGATTAAGGAAAACTGCATCCAGTGCAACCAGTGCTCATACGTTTGTTCCCACGCTGCCATACGTCCGGTTCTGTTAAATGAAGAGGAACAGAAAAACGCCCCGGCTACCTTTGAAACCATAAAGGCTGTGGGCAAACAGCTGGCAGGTTTGACCTACCGCATGCAGGTGAGCGTATTGGACTGCATGGGCTGCGGCGTTTGCGCCAATGTCTGCCCAGCCAAGGAAAAAGCCCTTGTCATGAAGCCATTCGGCACACAATTAGCTGAAGCGGAGAACTGGGATTATGCTATGAGTGTAAGCATCAAGGATAATCTCTGGAACAAGTTCACTGTTAAAGGCAGCCAGTTTGCCCAGCCGATGCTGGAGTTCTCCGGCGCGTGCGGCGGATGTGTCGAAACCACCTACGCCAAGCTGGTTACCCAGTTATTTGGTGACAGAATGATTATAACCAACGCCACCGGTTGCTCCTCAATCTGGGGCGGCAGCGCACCTTCAATGCCGTACTGCACCAACGCGGAAGGAAAAGGTCCGGCCTGGTCCAGTGGATTATTCGAGGATAATGCTGAATACGGCTTTGGTGTGTTCGTAGGCATCAAACAAATGCGGGATAAATTAGCCGACCTGATGAAGGAAGCCATGGCCCTCGATATCGCCCCGGCTTTGAAAGAAGCCTTCCAGGAATGGCTGGACGGCAAAGACGATGCTGAAGCCTCCAAAGCAGCTGCTGATAAAATCATACCTTTGATTGAAGGTTCAGATAATCCAATCTTGAAAGAAATCTATGAGAAGAGGGACCAGTTGGTTAAGAAATCCATCTGGATCCTGGGTGGAGACGGCTGGGCTTACGACATTGGTTACGGTGGTCTGGACCACGTACTTGCTCAAAATGAAGATGTAAACGTACTGGTATTTGATACCGAGGTATACTCCAACACCGGCGGCCAGGCTTCCAAGTCCACGCCAACAGCGTCCATCGCCAAGTTTGCCGCAGCCGGTAAGCGGACCAAAAAGAAAGACCTCGGCGCTATGGCTATGACCTATGGCTATGTTTATGTAGCCCAAGTCGGGATGGGCGCAGACATGGCTCAAACCCTCAAAGCCATTGCCGAAGCTGAGGCATATAAAGGGCCTTCCCTGATTATTGCCTACTCCCCCTGCATTAACCACGGCTTGAAAGGCGGTATGCAAAACAGCCAGGCTGAGATTAAGAAGGCAGTTCAAGCCGGATACTGGCATCTGTACAGGTATAACCCGGATCTCAAGAAAGAAGGCAAGAATCCATTTATCCTCGATTCTAAAGAGCCTGATTTCGGTTCCTTTAAAGACTATCTGATGGGTGAAGTTCGTTACGCTTCACTATCACAACTGTTCCCGGCCGAAGCAAACGACTTGTTTGCCAAGACCGAACAAGACGCCAGGGATAGATATGAATTCTACAAGAACCTGGCAAAGGTCTAAAGAAAGGTCAAAGGATCAGCAAACTTGCTTTAAAACGAACAGGAACC
>Ga0179948_1241604_pt1 | contig 13219 bp, 3 predicted proteins | sample AD_JPNNA6_sludge_FD_135925 | JGI IMG/M metagenome (GOLD analysis project Ga0179948, IMG submission 135925) | Metatranscriptome of active sludge microbial communities of municipal wastewater-treating anaerobic digesters from Japan -... | ecosystem: Engineered > Bioreactor > Anaerobic > Digestate...
CTTGCCCGTCAAAGCCGGGGTAGACGACTTTACGTTGACTGCTCTTGTAGATGCCCTGACCTATGCGGAGAAGCAGGGCGTGCAAGTCATTAACATGAGCCTAGGGGCACCGACAACGAGCGATACTCCACCGGCTCAGCTGCCTGTGGACGAAGCGAAAATCCTGCAGATGGCAAAGAATGGGGTGGTGTTCTGCCTCGGCGCAGGTAATAGTTACGAAGAGGGCAATCCTCCCTTCGCGCCGGCCTACCTTGCCCAGCTTGACGACCATATCCTGTGCGTGGCCGCGTGCAGCAAGACGAAAGCGCATGCGCCCTACTCGTCGGCACGCCCCTACACGACCATCACTGCCCTGGGCGGTGACCAGACGACTTTTGCCAGCGACGGCGTGCTGAGCACGTGGCTGATGTCGGCCGGAGGGTATGAGTTTGCTCAGGGAACCTCCATGGCCTCGCCTAACGCAGCTGGCGTGGTTGCATTGGTGCTGAGCGCCGGCGGCAAGGCGGATGAGATTAAGTCGGTGCTGACGTCCACTGCCGACCACTCGATGCTGACAAAGGTTCCCGACGACATGTTCGGGTATGGCGTGATTGACGCCTATCAGGCAGTGCTCAAGGGCGGCGTGGCCGTTACGGTGCTGGAACCTGAGGGGACCGGAGGCAAGGCGTCCGCGGGCGGCATTGTCCAGACGCCCGATCCCGTCGAGACCCTGCGGCCCACGATTCGCATCGCGGTTAGCCAGATCACGCAGGACAACCTGACGATAAAGGTTAATGGCCAGAGCGTTACGTCGTGGACGGTTGAGAACGTAACGAAGACTGCCGCCGATTCCAGCGGCGTGCAGGTACCCGTCGTCTACGAGGCGGTCATCCGCAACATGGACCTGCCCGCGGGTCAGAATGTGGTGGAAGTGACCGGCGTTAGGCCGGGCCCGCCTGACCGTGTGGTTACGGACCTTCGCCGGTTTGCGATTGTACCGCGTCAGATACCGGCGGGCCGTTCGATGATTGCGGTCCCCTATTATCAGGAAGGCGTGACGCCTGAATCGTATTTCGGCACCGGCTTCCGTCTTGCACGGTGGATGCCGCTGGAGGCCCGCTACGCAGTCTACGCTCCGGGGCTCGTCATGGAAGCAGGAGCTTCGTTTGCGCCGCCGGATGTCGCTCCGAAGGCGGAAGGCGACCCGGCGCCGCAGTATCCCATCGGAGTGGCCTACTGGGCCGACTTCGAGTCGCTGAAGCCAGTTCTCACAAAGGGGCAGCCTGTAAGCACGAAGCCGTTCATCATCCCTCTGCGTGGCCGGGGCAGCATTGCGGGCGCTGTGAGCTGGAACATGGTCGGTTGTCCGTTCCCCTTCGACGTTCCGTTCAACGCCGTTCTGGTTGATACGCCGGAGGGAAGGCTGAACATCGGTGCGGCTGTTACGCGCGGATACGTGCTGCCGAACATCTATTCATACGATGGGGCCAACGGATATACGTTTCGGACGCTGCCCGACGGTGCGCTCCGAGCCTGGGAGGGCCACTGGATCGGCGTGACAAGTACCGCGGATGTTGCGCTGGTGGTGCCGCCCGTCCGTGTCAGCCGTTCGGCATGGTCAGGTGCGACCGTGGACAGGTCCGGGTGGAAGTTGCAGTTGTCTGCCAGCGGTGCTGGGCTGCACGACGCATGCAACTTTATCGGAGTGGCCGCCGGGTCCTCGGATGGACATGATCTCAACGATGTGCCGAAACCACCGGCTTTGTCGCCCTACGTGACTCTGGGGATCAAGGACGCTTCCGACACGCGTGGCGCCCTTTTGGCTCAGGACCTGAAAGCACCGGGGGGTGCTAAGCAGTGGTCGGTGGTGTTAGACACGGACGTACCCAACAGCGATATCACGCTTCGATGGAGCAGCGTGGGCACGTGGCCGAGGAAAGTCCGTCTGATGCTTACGGATAAGGCTACAGGCCAGACCGTGGACATGCGGACACGTGCGTCCATGACGCTCAGCGTCGGCTCAGAACCTGTTGCACGCGAATTCGTCATCACTGCGACGCCGTCGACCGCCGCCGCCTTGAGGATTACCAACGTCGCGGTTCGGACAGGTCAGACGCGAGCCACCGGCGCGGTTCAAGTGGACTTCACGGTCTCGACGGCGGCCCAGTGCGAGGTCAAAGTGCTTGGCGCCGATGGCCGAGCGGTCAGCACGGTTGCATCGCGGGCCAGTTCGAGCGGGGACGTTCACCTTGTCTGGAACGGTAAGGACTCGGCTGGGCGGAGCGTCCCGGCGGGTACGTATCTCATGCAGATCCGTGCTGTTACATCGGAAGGCGAGGCCGTGCGCGTGATACAGCCGTTCGCGCTGGTTCGTTGAAAATGGCGTACCGCAGGATGCTTATCCGAATGGTGTGGTCTCCGAGGCGCGGGCATCGGAGTAAACGGGAGGAAAGATCGATGATCTGGCACGTAGCACGAAGCACCGGCGCGAGGCTTGGCACCGGACTGCTGGCTGCCGTGATGTGGCTCGGGCTCGCATCACGCCCCGCCGCGGCGCAGACCCTTGTCACGGTCCAGAACAACAAGATCGCTGCGTCGGTTGGTCAGGAAGGCGACCTGAACAGTGTTGGTGTCGCGGGACGCTTCGGTGTGACGCAGACCAGCGATACTACGGCGGTCCTGTTGCAGCTGCCACGAAGCTCGGATCTGAATCAGCTCGGCAGCTACCTCAGCGTTCGGATTGACGGCGGCACGCCGTACCTTGCGGACGGAACGGTGGCTGAAGGCGTCGCCGGCTGGGATATTGCATGGGGCTACGAGGACACGCCGGACACCGATATTACCGGCGAGTGGCTGCAGGTTCCGACGATGGTCAGCCCCACCCGTATCGTCGCGAAGTGGCACACGATCGCGGATAGCGCCGCGGAGCCTCCCATTCCGGAGATTCAGGTGGACCTCGACATGAGGCTCATCTACGACATGGTCCTCTACACCTTCAAGGTTACCAATAAGGACACTCGGTCGCACACGGTCGGCCTTCGGTTTGCGCAGGATTACGCGGTCCCGGGCGATGTGGATGGCCCCATCAGTACCCCGAGCACGGCTTCGATTAGCAATGAAACGCAGCTCCTGAGCACGCTCATTCCCGAGTCGTGGCGGGCGGCGTCGAGTCAGACAACAGCTACAGTGGGAGCTCTTCTGGTGCCCAGCGGCGTCTCAACGTACCCGACGCGGCCCGACCGGTTGGTCTTTGGCCTGACGGATCGTGTCACCGGACCCCTATGGGACTTCACCCCCCAGACGTCGGAGACGTTTGTGGGCACCCTGGTGGATGGGTCGGCGGCCCTGTATTTCAACCCCACGCTCTATGCCACCGGCCAGTCGCGAACGTTCTCCATGGTGTTCGGCGCGGCAGGGTGCAACTACGACTTCGGTCAGCGATTGGCAGCGGGGCTGGAGGGACCTGTGTCGCTGTCGTACGATCCGAAGAAGCCCGCTGGCGAGCAGCTAACGCCATCACCGTTTACGGTGACGGCTTTCGTCCATAACCTTAACACGGTGGCGCTGAGCAACGTGAAGGCCGCACTGTCGCTGCCGTCGGGATTGGAGCTGGCGCCGAATCAGAGCGCGGTAAAGACCGCTTCAGCGGTTGCGGCGGACAGTGAGGCGACGTTCAGCTGGAGTGTGGTGCCCACGGCCTCCGCTGGCGGACGATTGACCTATTCGGTGTCCATCAGCGCGGATCCGGGCGGGCAGGGTACAAGCGTGGCACGAAGCATTGACATTCCGGCGCCGCCTGCGCAGGGTTTCGGGGCCGGATGGCAAATGGTGTCGTTCCCGTACGTCTTGGACGATCGGACGCCGGAGGCTGCGCTGAGTTTGACGGCCGGGATGTACGATCTAGTCCGATGGAACACGACGAGCGAACGGTACGAGGCCGTGCAGTTCATTAACCCGGGTGAGGGGTATTGGCTGCGACTGGCCAGTTCTGCTACCGTTTCGTTGAATAACGCTCAGCCGGTCAAGTCCGCATCGGGCGCGCAGGAGATACGCCTGAAGGCAGGATGGAACCAGGTCGGCAATCCGTGGCTTCTGCCTGTGCGGTGGGGCGATGTTAAGGTGATGAACCTCGATGCATCGGATCCGGACTACCTGCGACCGCTTACGGTGGCCGAGGCTGCCGACTTTACTCGTCGGTGGATATCGCCAACGCTGTTCTACTACGACGTGTCGGCGGGCATGTATAAGTTCGACCAGAGCTACGCCACGGAGATGACGCCGTTCGTCGGCTACTGGGTGAAGGCCAATAAGTCCAACTTGCTTCTGCTTGTTCAGCAGCCGACGGGGCGCGCCGCCTCGGTGGCTTCGTCTACGACGCGGGCGACAACGGCTCCGACTGGCGGTTGGCTGCTGCGCCTGACGGCGACGGACGGCCGCACGGCAGACGGATGGAACTTCATTGGACTGGCGCGTGATGCCAGCGACGGAGCGGATATCCACGACGTCTCGAAGCCGCCGGCGGTGGCCGACAGCGTATCCTTGTTCATCCGGCGTGAGGACGCCTCCGGTTCTGTGGAGCGGCTCGCTCAGGATGTTCGGGCGGCGTCAGGAACCATCAAGAGCTGGAAGGTCATCGTAGCGAGTCCGCAGCCGAATTCCGACGTCGTGTTGACGTGGCCCAACCTGTCAACGCTGCCGCGTACATACGAGCTCTACGTGACCGATGACGCCACGGGAACGCGACAGGCTATGAGGCAGGTGTCATCGCTCAAGTTGAACACGGGACCTGCGGGCACAAGAGTGGTCACGATCACAGCAGAACCGCGGACGGCGGCAGGAGCGTTCCGCATTACCTCGTGGAATGTCGTCCAAACCAGGAGTCGCTCGACAGCCACCATCGCCGTGGCCGCGAACCAGCCTGCGACGTTGAACATACGCGTTCTCGCACAGAACGGCAGCATGGTTCGGCGGCTGACGAGCCGGGCCGAGGGAGCGGGCCAGATGACTCAGGTCAACTGGGATCTCCGCGACGCCCGCGGTGTGGCGGTGCCGGCCGGCTCTTACACCGTTGAGATCAAAGCTACAACGGCGGACGGGCAGAGCGCCCGCGCAGTCGCGCCATTGGTTGTGACACGATGATGACCTCGATCGGCTCGAATCCGGGCAGGCTGGGGATCAGGGGGAAGGATATGAAATCCTATCGCGGCGTGTTGAGGTGGCTGCTGGCAGCCACGGTTCTCGGAACGCTGCTGGTGAAGCCGGCGATGGCCGCGCCGACGGTAAGTGCCGAGTGCTTTGCCGTAAAGGTTGACGCCACGACCGAGGCGGGAACGGAGCAAACGTGGTTCGTCTTCAGGGCTGATGTGGCGACCAGCAGCGACACCGCAATGCTTGCAGGCGCACCAACCCTGCGGATCGCCGTGCTCAACACCGCGGAGCCGTGGCAGTCACGTCGCTCCATCACGATGGAGCGCGACGCGACGCGATCTAGCTTCGGCAGAAACACCTATTGGATCGCGTTTGTGCGTGGCACCTCGATACCGGCGTTGGCCGACGGGCATACGATTGGCTCAAACGGCGTCGGCGTGCCCGTGACGTCCAACTGGGGCGTGGTGGCATCCGAGGTCGACACCAACGGCAACGTTACCAGCGCCATTAGCACTATCGCGAACCTGCGCGTCTATCCCTCCGTGCGCGACTCGAACTCGGGTGCTTGGGCGGTAACGCTGACGCCGGTTGACGAAAACGGCAACGATGATACTGCTCCCGGCGCCGGTCAGAACGGCAACGGCTTGAGGGTGAACCCGCAGGATACCACGCGCCCCAACGATGGCGGCGGTTCGCATAGGTTCACCTGGCGCGTGCGTGTGCAGACGTTGGGAGGACTTCCGCCGGCGCTTTTCCAGCGGCAGAACACCTACGACATGTCAACCTACTGGTTCGCATCGCAAGCACGCTACGATCTGCTCAAGAGCGGTGTTTTGCTGTACTTGCTCGACCCTTCTGGGAACGTGCACGTTTTCCCGATGACGTCGCCGGATGTGGACCCGAACGCGACGTACCCCACCGAGGGACCCTTCCTACACCCCGTGGCCAACACGGCTCTTGCCAACGGGACCGTCTATACCTTCACCATGGAGCCGACGGAGTTCTGGCCGGACGGCGGCGCAGTGTTCTTTGGCGGCGATCTGCAGAGTATGATTCCCCAGTTTACCGTTCCCGACGGTGTCCCAACAATACCGCTGGGTGGTTCCGCCGGACAGAACCTTGTGGGCCGTCCATTCGCCAACGTGTATGCCTCCTTCAACGAGCTCGACTCGACGATTCTGTACGCGGCATACATGATGCCTCCGCCGCCCATGCCGATCTACAGTACGGGCGTCGGTGGGCGTGCTGGAAAGTGGGGGTACTACTTCCGCTCCTCTATAGACTTTCGACCCGACCCGGCGATCGGCAACGACCAAAGCACCGACAACTTCCTTGCGAGCTATACCGGCACTGAGCCGAATCGCACCTGGACCAGCTACCGGGATAACTGGGCACAGACGCCCGCCCGTTACCGCCGGTTACAGCGGAGTGACGATCCGAACCCGACACACGTCGAGGCGGAAGCGGCTTACGCACACCCGTACGTAACGCCGATTCTTGTGGATGGCCACTGGACGGACGACCTGCTCGAGAACCGCAACCTTCAGAAGCCGCCGACATACCTGCTGAATACCGAGGCGTGGCCATCATACGACGATCCGAGCACCACGCTTGCTTCGAACGCGCGCCGCTCGCGCGTGACGAACAAGACGAAAGTTCGCTTCCAGGTACGCGTGGTTCACGTGCCTCAGGGCGGGGTGTCCGGCCCGCTGACGGTGCGTGTGTGGATCGGCAATATGACCGACGGCAGCATGCGGCCTGCCATGATGCAGGTGGCGCCCAATCAGGGCACGCTGGACTACTCGCAGGGTGTCATCTATTACTACGATACGGTGTTTGGCCCGGGCAACGAAGGACGCCACGCCATGTACTTTGAGGCGGACGACGGCGTCAACCGCTGCATCTGGCCGCGCCGTCCCGATGACGACCCGCAGGGTGCCCAATACCCCAATCGCACCGACACGCTCTTCTTTGGGTCGGTGACGCAGGTCGGCAAGAACTACATGCTCGAGCCGTGGGTCAATCATCGGCCTGAGCTGACAAACGGCCGTGTCACGCCAAGCTCGGGAGTCCTCGGGACTTCGTTCACGTACGAAGTTGTGTATCGCGACGCCGATAACGATCCGCCGTTGGACGCCTGGGTTATTATCAACAATAAGCCCGAGAACTGGCGATACCGCATGACCGAGGCGCCGGAAGACGCCAACGTCCCGTATTCGCAAGGTCGCCGGTATCGGCTGGTGATGAACACCCTGCCGGGCGTCGAGCTGAACAAGTACAACTTCTACTTCCAGTTCCGCGACAACTGGGCGCAGGGTGGTCGGCCGATCCGCCGAGAGTATGGCGAGTGGGTCACCTATCCCGAAGGCGATGACAGCGGCAACCCCAGCAACGTCATCGAGGGGCCGACGATCATCGCGAATAGCGCCCCCGAGCTTCGGGAGGTCAGCATTGCGGCCAGCGACGCGGCCTACAACAGTGCTACGAAGTACGACTTTTTCGTGCGCTATCGCGATGCCGACAACAACCCGCCGAACAACGTGAAGCTGTACGTCGAGCTCTATGACAAGACGACGAACGCCAGACAGACCGTAGATCCGGGCAAGACATTGGTACCCTCCGAGAGTGGCACCAACTACGCTTCGGGCGTTCAGTACCATCTGTCAGCGCCGATTCGATTGGCGCCAGCGCCGGCTGGGCAAGAGTACCGGTTTAGATTCACCACAAGCGACGGCGTGGACAACACGTCTGTGGTTACCGTGGGCACCGGCGCGAACTCGCTACAGCTGAACACCGCTCGGGCACTGCGGCGCGTCGCTCCTCAGGTCTATGACGACCCTGCCGGCACTCGGGGCTGGCTGGCCGACACAACACTGTTTGTGTGGAAGACGGACCAGTACGGTCAGAACCAGCTGCTTTCGGCCACTCAGTACACGGTAGATGCGGCCAACGGACAGATTACCATCCCGAGCGCCGTTGACACCGATGTCATCCGCGCTTCCTACCGGTATGAGCAGACCATCGGTCCGGTTGTCAACGAGAACGTGATCCCAGTGCTTGGCCTGCCTGACGAATACGACAAGCCGCTGAACTACAAGACCATCTCGCAGACAATCGGGGACACCAGCACGGTGTTCAAGTTCAGCATTGACTACACCGATGCAGACAATCAGCCGCCGGTGTTGGACGATGGCGTGACCGAGGGCGTCTACCTCGTCGTGGACAATACGAACAGAGTGCCACTTACGCGCGACCCGGCCACGCCAACGCCAGTTGACTATCGGACGAAGATCCGCTACATCGGTTCGACGTCGCTGCCCATCGGCGAGCATGTATACCACTTCGAGGCGACGGATGGCGCCGGTGTGTGCCGTCGCCCGCTGACGACCGGTGACAAGGATGGAAACGGCAATCCGATTCCGGCAGACTTACCGGTTGTCGTGACGAGCGCCGCCACGCTGAGCAACCTCGTAATTGAACCGTTCCCGAAGGGCCGGAGCAATCAGCTCTACCAGTTCACGGTAACGTACCAGAGCCCGGACGACCGAGCGCCTGAGGACAGCGGACGCGGTCCCATCGAGCTCTGGGTTAAGGACACTACGGGCAGCACCTATACGTACACGGTGATGTCCGCCATAGACACCATATCACCCGGCGCCTACGCCAACGGCGTTCGCTTCCGCGCGCAGCTAACCGCGCCGAACGCACCGTTGCAGCCCGGCAGCCATACGGTTACGGTCGGGTTCCAGAGCGATCGCTCGAAGAGCTACGTTCCGTTCGTGGACCTTCTCGTCAACGATAAGCCGGTTCTCAGCGACTGGTCTGTTGCACCCAGTCCGGCAAGCGCCGCGCAAGACGTGGTGTTCAGCGTCAAGTACACGGATGCCATGCTCGGCGACACGCCGACCCGCATGGAGCTGCAGATCGACCGCAAACCGGTTACAGTGCAGCCCGTCAGCACTCCTGCCAATCCCAACGCCGCGGATTTCAAGGCGGGAGTGGTGTACACATGGACGATCGCCGGTGTGAATATCGGCGTGGGTGACCACCTGTACCAGTTCTTCGCCAAGGACGATATCGAAGACGCGGATCCCGTGCCGACCACGGCGTTGGGCTTCACCATTCAGAGCGCCGGCATACTGACCCTTGAGGACGGCAAGGTTGACCCGACCAAGGGTAATCAGGCCAACACGTATGTCTATAGCGTGACCTATAAGCACAGCGACAACATCGCGCCATATCGTATCGAAGCCATCGTGGACCCCGACACGACCGCGACCGCCCACACCCTCAAGCCAGTGGGCACCGCGCCGTTCGACTTCACAAAGGGCGTTGTCTTCAAGAGCGACCCGGTTCAGCTTCCTGCCGGCATGCACTCGTTCCGGTTCGAAGCGCAGGATCGATTCCAGACCGTGCAGCTGCCCAAGGCGCCTGACAAGTACGACGGTCCGAAGGTCAACTTCCCGCCGACGCTCTCCAATGTCGAGGTCACGGTCAACGGCGACACGACCGTTCACACGGTGGGGCCGGACAATGCGCTGACGCCTGCGCTGACGGCCAATACGACGAAGACGCTGACCTTCAAGGTCACATACAAGGACATTGACCAGAACAACCCGAACGTGCCCGAATCGGACCACTACGTCAGACTTGAGATTGACGGAATGTCGCCTATTACGATGAAGGCACAGGGCAATGACTATGCCAACGGCGTGGTGTATCAGGCGCAGGTTACGGGTCTGACGGCGGGCGCGAAGCTGTTCCGCATCGAGGCCTTCGACGGACCCGGCGCCATGGGCGATACGGTAACGCTGCCGAGCACGGGCTTCATCAGCGGCATCAGCATCTGGAGCGTGCCCGAGCTGCTACCGCCATCGCCGAACACGCCCGCCACCAACGACGGCACCTGCACGCCGCTGTCAGGCATTCGCTCGAGCATCTACCAGTTCCGAATCATCTACAAGAATGCTGACGGACGCGCACCGCAGAGCATCAAGCTGGTGCTCGATCCAGGAGCTTCCGGCGAGCGAAGCATTGACCTCACGCCGCAGGGAACCGCGCCGATCAACTACGTTGCCGGCGTCACCTACGGCTACGACACGACGGCGAATGAGCTGGCCGTTGGCAGCCATACCTATCGCTTCGAGGCGACGGATGGCCTTACGCCGGTTCAGACAACCACATACAACGGTCCGACGGTGGCCAACGCAACCTTGAGCCTTACGGCTCCGACCACTGGTTCCCTCTCGCCGCAGGTTGGACCGCCGTCAACGACGTTCACGTATCAGGTGGTCTATGCCAACGCGGACAACAACGCTCCCGAGAAAGTTCAGGTGGTCATTGATGGTACCGCCTACGACATGACACGGGCCACGACCAGCACGGACTACCGCGTGGGCGTTCTCTATGAATACAAGTTCCGCTTCTCGCGCGATGAGCAGAAGAGGAGCCACGTCTACTACTTCCAGGCGAAAGACATCGTCAATCCGGATACAGTTCGGTACCCGGCAACAGGCAGTTTGACCGGGCCGCAACTGAATACGGCGTTCTTCGTGGTGACGGGTATTGCGCAGCCGCCGTCGCCGGTTGGCGGTCCCATCGTGGTCGGCGGCACGGTGACGATCACTGGTCGTCTGGACACGAACACCGCGGTTGGCGCTCAGACCATACCGGTTCAGCTGGTACGTCCCGACGGCAGCGGCGTCAACGAGTCCGTTGTCACGGCGTCCGATGGGTCCTTCAGCTACACGTCCAGTACGGTGCTGGATCAGACCGGTGACTGGAAAGCGAAGTTCAGCTGGAACGGTGTGAGCGGCACGTACGATGCGACGTCGCTGGAAGCACCGTTTACCGTCACGGGCGTAAGCGTCTCGCTGACAAGGGGCGTGCTTGACCTTGTTGCCCTGCCCATAGTGCCCGTAACCCCGGATGCCAGTACGACCTTCAATCCGCTGCGTGCTGATGGCACGGCTGCACCGGTGTCCGTCCTCGACCTGATCACATGGGCGCCGACGATGCCGCCGTCCGGCAAGTACGTCTCGCTGAACCGCGATTCCAACTTCCCCGGAGCTAAGGGCGGCGCGGGCTACTGGACCTATCCGTCGGAGAGCGTCAAACTTAGCCCCAAGGGCAAGCTGTGGAACCAGACTCAGGCCTACTCCATCAGCGTGGCTGCCGGTTGGAACCTTATCGGCTCGGTGTTCACCAGCGATATTAGCTGGGGCGCCGTACAGGTCCGGTATCAGGGCAATGTGATGTCGCTTTCGGCAGCCGGTTCAGTGCTCAGGCCGTACGCCTGGGGGTACGACCCGTCCTCTGGAAGCTACAAGCTGATTCAGACGAACGGCGTCCTCAAGACCGGTCGCGGCTACTGGGTGCGTGCTCTGGAACCGTGCGAGATCATCCTGAACCCGCCGGGGACCAAGGCCGCCGAGGTGTCGCGAGACGCCGACATCACGATCAACTCTCTGCAGGTGGTTGCGCGGGTCGCCGATCGCATGGACACCGACAACTTCCTGCCCCTGACTGCCGGTGCGAGCCGAGCCGTTGTGGAGAAGCCGCCGTACATGGGCAACTACGCTTCGATACAGCAGGTCAGCACTGACGAAGTCGCCTCGGCAATCCCGACAAGGGCTGGACAGCAGGTGCTAGCATTCGAGGCCGTGACCAACGTGGCTAACGCCGATATCACCATCAGCTTCCCGAACCTTGCCACGCTGGGCCGGCGGTACGAGGCATCGCTGGTTGACCTTTCGACGAAGACCACCCGGGCTCTGGGTAGCACCGCGACATATACCTACAACTCCGGCGACAACGCTGCAACCCGTCGCTTCGCCGTGATCGTTACGCCGGTTACAGCGAACAGCCGATTGGTAATCTCTAATCTGCAGAGTACCGGTCGCGCTGCGGGAACGCTGGCATTCAGCTACACGCTCTCGAACTCGGCCGCGGTCAAGGCGCAAATCGTGAGCTCGTCCGGAACGACAGTACGGAATCTCGCTCAGGGCAGGGCGGCCGCTGCAGGCGCCAATGCCCTTATGTGGGACGGTCGAGACAACCGGGGCGTGTCGGTGCCATCCGGAACCTACTTGCTGAAGCTGACAGCTACCGATGCCAACGGACGGTCGGCGACGGCTGTCCTGCCGGTGACGGTGGTACGCTAGGAGCGACGAGAATGGTGCGGGGCGCCCTATGCTGTGCGCCCCGCAACCTATGGAGGTAATCCTGCTCGATGAGAATGAAGCGAAACGATGGGACTGCAGTTCGGTGGGCGCTGCCCGTCGCGGTGATGCTGATGGTCGCGGTCTCGGTCGCATGCGCGGCGTCACCGCCGAAGGACGAGGCACAGAAACCGCTGGGGCATGTGCTCAAGAAAACCGTACTGCTCTTCCCGTTTGACGTGCCTTCGACCATGGCGCCAAACGCCGAGGCGTTGTCTGTGCTACTGACCGATGTGGCGGCGTCACGGCTGGTTGCGTCGGGCGGATACTCCGTTACAACGTTCTATCGCGCCTGGCCGCCGGTCGCGCGCCTGCACAACGACCAGCAGCTCAGTGAGGCCGATATCGTGCCGCCGTACGCCGAGGACAACCGCAAGGGGCTTAAGATCGGCAAACTCGTGGGCTACGACATGATTTGTCTGGGTTCGGTAGATGACTACCAGTACAGCGAATCGGACAAGCAGGTTACTCTCACGGTAAGCGCGCGCTTGCTTACGGTAGAGACCGGTCAGGTCCTCAAAAACGTCACGCTTTCTGCCACCAGCTCCAAGGGGACGGAGAAGTCCAAGGAAGAGGAGCTTAACATGGAAGCGGGTCGTCAGTCCATGGACAAGATCATGGCCCAGCTGGCACCTGTGGCGGCATTGCCCACGGCGGTCGAGACGGCAAAGCCGGCGACGCCCAAGAAGAAGCATAACAACGACTGGCTTTGGGCGCTGCTGGTCGTGGGACTGGGGCTTGGGATTGGCCTCTCCAGCGGTGGCGGTGGCAATGGAGGAGGCATTGATACGCCACCTCCACCCCCGAGCCACTAGGAGCATCGTCGCGGTTTGACGTCGTCCGCAAACCGGGTCTGTCCAAGGGTCGTGAAC
>Ga0179948_1033610_pt1 | contig 12669 bp, 10 predicted proteins | sample AD_JPNNA6_sludge_FD_135925 | JGI IMG/M metagenome (GOLD analysis project Ga0179948, IMG submission 135925) | Metatranscriptome of active sludge microbial communities of municipal wastewater-treating anaerobic digesters from Japan -... | ecosystem: Engineered > Bioreactor > Anaerobic > Digestate...
AAAATTATTATTATAATTAACAGCCCGGACTCTTTCTTTCTCCACTAAACAATAGTTTCATCAAATTGCCGGACTTATTATTATAAGCTTCTTATAATCGCCGATACAACTTATATAGTCTAAATATATATAACCATTTTGTAATTATTTAAAAGCACTTAGGTATATTTATAAACTACTTTTTTTATACCTAATAAAAACATTCGCTATATACCCCCTCCTCTTTTAAAATTGTAATAATGCTTCTAAAAGAATTAAACCTAAACATTATATAGAGTTCATTTAACTTTATAAAATGAACTTTATAACTGTCTGGATTATTAGATCGACTATGTTTAATTCTTTTGAGCAACAATTACCCCCTATTAAGTAATCAGAGAAATCATGGCGACCATGAAGCAAATTTAGCGAATACACAAAATGCTTAACCTTGTCCTATAAATATACAAACACACAAGCCATTTGTTTTATGTCGCAATCTAATTAATAAATTGCTGTCACAAATATATTGTATGTTTTAATCAATCATAAGTGTATCAAAGTGTCCAACTATTCCAACTGTTTAGTTCTTTATAATGCTTGTCTTTTCAATTATCAAATCTACCGGCAATTATATGTTAACTAATGTTGATTTCTATCAAAAATACATTTATAAGTAATATAACAAAATGAATATATAATATATCAGCTATTATAATTAGTTGGATTATGGATTCAAGAATTTAGGAGTAGAATCAGGACTGGTAGCCTTACAAGACTATTATAACGATAAAATAGACAAGTGTTGAACAAACCTGTTCAATACTTTGCATATGTACACTTTATACTCCTCACTAAAATATAATCAAAATAATTATATTTACATCTCTTTAAATATACTTGAATACTAAGCTGATATATTATTTTTTCAAAGAACTTATGTTAGCTGCATATATAACATTAACTTCAATCATATATAACAATATTTGAATATATAATCTACCCTATAATAACCTTTAATTATAGTATATTAGATTTTAGCTCCCTTTTTAATTGATAATCATGGCATTTAGTGAATATTTTTGGCATAGGCACATAATAACCAATTTATATTCTCCATATGTATTTAAAACCTCCGGTTATTCGTAATAATTGAAAATTTAAGTACTATATCTTAAAAATTTATATAAAATAATTGTATACCTGTATATAATCGCAACTATATTATACGAGAAAAAATAAAATTTAAGTGTTGCTTAATATAAAAAATTTTAAAAAACTTTCTATATTAATACCTAATTAAAATTCAAACTTTTCTTTGAAGTAGGCATCAAGCTCATCAATTTTTATTCTGATCTGCTGCATGGAGTCTCTTTCTCTAATAGTTACACTACCATCATTCAAAGAATCAAAATCAAAAGTTATACAGTAAGGTGTTCCTATCTCATCCTGCCTCCTGTATCTTTTTCCTATGCTTCCGGTTTCATCATACTCGCATACATAATTTTTAATCAATTTTTCATAAACCTTATAAGCTTCTTCCCCAAGTTTCTTGGATAACGGCAAAACAGCTACTTTAACCGGAGCGATCGCAGGGTGGAATCTTAAAACAGTCCTAACATCGCCTTCTTCTACCGTCTCTTCATCATACGCATCACAAAGGAAAGCCAATGCCACTCTGTCAGCACCTAATGAAGGCTCTATACAATATGGAACATACTTTTCATTTGTATTAGGATCAAAATATGATAAATCTTCTTTAGAGTGCTCCATATGCTGCTTCAAATCAAAGTCTGTTCTATCTGCAATACCCCAAAGCTCACCCCATCCAAAAGGAAACTTGAACTCAATATCTGTTGTAGCATTGCTGTAATGTGATAATTCTTCTTTTGAATGATCCCTCAACTTAAGGTTTTCTTCTTTTATGCCAAGATTTAAAAGCCAGTTGTAGCAGAAATCCTTCCAGTACTTAAACCATTCAAGATCTGTTCCTGGCTGACAGAAAAACTCAAGCTCCATCTGCTCAAATTCTCTTGTTCTAAAAGTGAAATTACCTGGTGTTATCTCATTTCTAAATGATTTACCGATCTGTCCGATACCAAATGGTATTTTTTTTCTGGTTGTCCTTTGAACATTCTTAAAATTAACAAATATACCCTGTGCTGTTTCAGGTCTAAGGAAAATCTCCGATTTGGAATCTTCTGTTACCCCTTGGAAAGTTTTAAACATCAAGTTAAACTTTCTAATATCTGTAAAATTAATTTTTCCACAGTTCGGGCATGTTACATTCTTTTCTTTCATATATTCAAGCAATTGCTCATTTTTCCAACCATCAATTTTAATGTCAATATTGTTTTGCTCGTTCCAATCCTCAATAAGCTTATCTGCTCTATGTCTTGTCTTACATTCTTTACAATCTATCAAAGGATCACTAAACCCGCCAACATGTCCTGATGCAACCCATACTTGCGGATTCATAAGCAATGCACAATCTACTCCAACATTGTAGGGATTTTCCTGTACGAATTTTTTCCACCATGCCTTCTTTACGTTGTTTTTTAATTCAACTCCTAAAGGACCATAATCCCATGCATTTGCCAAACCTCCGTATATATCTGAGCCTGGATATACAAATCCCCTATTTTTTGCCAATGCAACAATTTTCTCCATTGTTTTTTCTACCACTCTCGATTCCTCCCTCATGTTTTATTCCATATAAAATATACTATATTTAATGTTATATGAAAAGCAATTATTCTATTGACGAGCTCAACCTTTTTTATTATGCTCTGTTAATGCATAATTCAATATTTCATCTGCCACTTTTTCCTTTGACATAATAGGCAGCTTTATTATTTCTCCGCTCTTTAAAATTATAGATACAATATTGGTATCACTGTTAAAGCCAGCACCTTCCTTTGTAACATCATTGGCTACAATCATATCCATATTTTTATTTGATAGTTTGGATTTTGCATTATCATATAAATCATCAGTTTCTGCTGCAAAACCCACCAGAACCCTGTTACCCTTTTTCATACCAATATTATATGCAATGTCAGGATTCTTTATCAAAGTCAACGTCATCTCATCCGACGATTTCTTAATCTTTGAGTTTGAAACAGAAGAACATTTATAATCTGCAACAGCTGCTGCCATAATAATGATATCAGCTGACTCATAGAGCTCTTCTACTTTTGTATTCATATCATCCGCTGTCGTTACACTAAAAACATTTATATGCTCAGGTTTTTCAATGCTAACAGGTCCGGTGACCAAAGAGACACAAGCACCTCTTTTCTGAGCAGCCCTTGCGATTGCATACCCCATTTTACCGGAAGAATGGTTGGTTATATACCTTACAGGATCTATAGCCTCCCTGGTAGGACCTGCTGTTATAAGAACCTTTATATCTTTCATATCAGCCTTTTTTTGTATCAATTCTACTGCCGTATCAACAATTGATACAGGCTCAGGCATTCGCCCTTTGCCATTAACTCCGCATGCAAGCATGCCGGTACCAGGCTCCATAAATATATAACCTAATTTCTTTAACTTCTGAATGTTGTCCTTTACAATAGCATTTTCATACATATTTTCATTCATAGCCGGCACTATGAGTATCTTTGCCTTTGTAGCCATAACAGTTGTAGTAAGCATATCATCGGCAATTCCATTTGCGATCTTTCCTATTATATTGGCTGTGGCAGGTGCTATTATCAGCAAGTCTGCTTTTTGTGCAAGTGATATATGCTTTATATCATAATGGACCGGCTCCTCAAACATATCCGTTGCAACAGGATTATGGGAAATAGACCTGAATGTGAGCGGTGTAACAAACTTTTGCGCACTTTCCGTCATGATAACATTTACTTCTGCATTAAGCTTTTTTAACCTGCTGACTATCTCAACAGACTTATATGCTGCAATACCTCCACATACACCAAGAACAATATTTACCCCGTTAAGCATGAAATCACCTCCTATAGATGCAAAAACCGACTATAAATAATTCTCCAAATATCAAATTATTCTAAACATCAAAAAAATAAGACCTGAATTGAGCATCTTACTAACAACATTACCTCAACCCATACATCTTATTTTTATGAAATCAATTATTTTCATTTGATAAACATACTTATATTAAATACGGTTAATCTTTTACATTTATCTTATCTAAATGTAAGATTAATGACTTATTTAATATAGAACAAATAATTAACACTAATATTAAATGCTATTTGATTAAAACTTTCTTAAAAAAGAATTAAACCTTTTAACAGGCAGAATATAGCCAATTATTTAATACCGCTTTTTGTTCTTACGTATGTAATCTTATTTTCATTAATCTCATTAATTGCAATTGTTACAGGTTTTTCAGAACTGCATTTAGTAAGCTTGTTAGAACCATCAGCTATCTGCCTTGCTCTTTTAGCGGTAGCAACAACAAGAGTGTATCTGCTGTCTACCTTTTCCATAAGTGAACTAATTGGTGGGTATATCATAATATAATCTACCTCCTTTAGATTGAGATCAGTAGTATATAATATTTAAATACCATCTCATTATTTTTATCGTAATTTATCAACCTTTAATTAATCTTTTTCTTCCTCAATGTCATCATCTACATTATCCGCTTCTTTTACATTCAACCTATGTGCTACTGTTTCCGGTTGAACAGCCGATAATATAATATGATCACTATCTGTAATTATCACTGCTCTTGTTCTTCTGCCATATGTGGCATCAATCAACATCCCTCTATCTCTTGCTTCCTGAATAATCCTTTTAATAGGTGCCGACTCGGGACTTACAATAGCAACTAATCTATTTGCTGACACAATATTGCCAAATCCTATATTGATTAACTTCATATATAGCCTCCTAAGACTTATTCAATGTTTTGAATCTGTTCACGTATTTTCTCAAGTTCACTCTTTAAATCAATAACATTTTTGGTAATTGCCAAATCATTAGCCTTTGAACCTATAGTGTTTATTTCTCTGTTCATCTCCTGAACAAGAAAGTCAAGCTTACGTCCTACAGGTACACTTAAATCCAGAGTTTCCCGCATTTGTTTTATATGGCTTGCCAACCTTTGCACTTCTTCATCAATGCTGCATCTGTCAGCAAAAATCGCAACCTCGGTTGCAATACGACTCTCATCTATAGTTTGCTGTTCTGTCAGTTCTTTTATCCGCACTTCCAATTTTTGCTTATATTCCTTAGTTATCTCAGGTGCTCTTTGCTTTATATCATTTAATACATTTTCAATGAATATCAGTTTCTCCAACAAATCATTTTTTAGGCTTTCGCCTTCTATTTGCCTCATTTTAACCAATTCATTCAATGCGTTATTCAATGAAACCTTAAGTATATTCCAAATAACTTCACTGTCCTGCTCAACCTTTTCAATCTTTAATACATCAGGAAACTTAGCAATGAGCGATGCTGAAATATCATCCTTTAACTCATATTTGTCCTTGAGCAAAACTACCGCATCTAAATATGCCTTTGCCAATGGCTCATCTATAATAACGGTTTTGGAATCATCACTATGATCTTCTAAAGATATGAACACATCTATCTTACCTCTAGAAATCACCTTTGAAATCTCAGATCTTATCTTATCCTCCAAACATGCTATTTGTCTTGGCATTTTTACAAATATATCGGAATACCTATGGTTTACTGTCTTGATTTCTGCAAGGATAAGTTTACCATCCTCCTGAAATTCCCCTCTTCCGAAACCTGTCATACTCTTTATCATATGTAGTTCATCCTTTTTTAAAGTCTATTATGTATTATAACATAGATTGCAATATTTTAAAGATTTTTTTTGAATTTTCATATATTTTTTATGATTTTCTCACGTATGCTTTGTTTTTCAGGCAATTAAACATTATCTTGAAAATTATACACAAAAACAATGTTTTATCCTATATCTCCCAATTCATACATTATAATGGAAAGTGCCGATAAACCGGCTGTTTCAGTCCTTAATATTCTTGGGCCTAAAGTAACTGGTAAAAAACCATTCTCCGAAGCGAGCTCCACCTCAGCTTCAGAAAAACCGCCTTCCGGTCCAATCATAATGGAAATTGTTTTTGCATTATTACTTTTTAAAATAGTTTTAAGCCTGTTGCCGCATTCCTTTTCATATGGAATCAAGCTCAAATCTGCTTTTTTGTACTTAGCAACGGCTTCATAAAAAGTAACAGGATTATCGACGGCTGGCAATATACCCCTGTTGCATTGCTTTGATGCTTCCTGAGCTATTCTTTGCCACCGTGCAACCTTGTTCTTTGAATCCTTCTCATTATTTATTTTAACAACAGTTCTCTCTGTAAGCACAGGAACAATTCTCTTTACTCCCAATTCAACAGACTTCTGAATTATCATGTCCATTTTATCTGACTTGGGAACACCCTGAAACAATGTTATGTCTATCTCAGACTCGTTGTCGTTTTTATTCTTCCCGATTATTCGTGCAACAACACTGCTGGATGTATAACTATCGATAACAACATCGTAGTCGGTACAATTTCCGTCACTTATAACAAGAGATTCTCCCTGCCTGAGCCGAAGGACATTTTTAATATGATTAAAATCCTCTCCCGATATAATTATGTTTTCATTTTCTATTGCTTCAGAATTTACAAAGAACCTTGGCATTTAAACGCGATCGCCACCCATTCACCCATTTCAAGTATTTCCTCCACCTTAAAGCCTTTAGATGTGTATGCATCGAGCACATCTTGCTTTCTCTCCTTAATTATACCGGAGGTAAGAAAATATCCTTCTTCATTTACATAATAAGACATCAGGTCGGATATGTCAACAATAACGCTTGCTATAATATTAGCTATTACAATATCATACTTAAAGGGCTTAACATCTTTTAAAACACCCTTTACAACATTAATGCCGCTTACCACATTATTGAGCATACAATTCTCACGTGCCACCTTTACTGCAACTTCATCAATATCTACAGCAGTAATATCCTTTGCTCCGAGCTTATGTGCTATTATTGCAAGTATACCTGTGCCACATCCTAGATCCAAAAGGTTATCGCCTTCTTTTAAGTATTTCTCTAAAAGCTGTGAACACATGACAGTAGTCTCATGAGTACCTGTACCAAAGGCCATTCCAGGATCAAGTTCTATAACAATATCGTCAGCAGATGCTTCAAAACTCTCCCATGATGGCTTTATAACTACTTTTTCACCAACTTTTACAGGCTTATAGTATTTCTTCCATGAAGTTGCCCAATCCTCATCATCAACCTCGTTATATCCTTCATATCCTTTTCCTGTATCAAGAAAATTACCGATAAAATTTATTTTTTCATTTATCAATGCAACTAATTCGTTTATATTTTTATCATCTGAAAAATATGCCTTAATTTTAACGTCCTCGCCTAAATTGTCAAAAAACTCCTGATCAGCATAATCCAATGTACCGGGTTTTAAAAGCTCTTTTCTGATATCATTAGGATCCTCAATAGCAACTCCGCCAGCTCCTATTGATGTAAGCATCTCAGATACTGCATCACTTGCTTCCTCTGTTGTATTGATAATTATTTCATACCACTTCATTTTTACCTCTTTCTTGCTATACCAAGCAATTTACTTAATGTACTTTATTGCAATCAATATATTTATAAATTACATCCCAAGTGCATCCTTCATCTTTTCGAAGAAGCTTTTTCTCTGTTCATAGGTTTCCTCACTAACCTCTGCAAACTCTCTGAGTATGGCCTTTTGGCTCTCATTGAGCTTTTTGGGAACCTCAATATTAACCCTCACATACTGATCTCCTCTGCCACTTCCTCTCAAATGAGGAACACCTTTGCCCTTAAGCCTGAAAACTGACCCGGTTTGTGTACCTTCAGGAATAGTGTACTTAACTTTACCGTCAAGTGTAGGTACTTCAAGCTCGCAGCCTAATGCAGCCTGGACAAATGTAATTGGCATTTCACAAACAACATCGTCTCCCTGTCTGGTAAACAAAGCATGTGCTTTGACCCTGACATTTATATACAAATCACCTCTGGGACCGCCTTTTGAACCCGGCTCTCCCTCTCCTCTTAAAGATATTGTCTGGCCATCATCTATACCCTGTGGAATTTTAATTTTAAGCTTTGTACTCTTTCTTACCTTTCCTCTGCCACTGCATGAAGTACAGGGATCTTTAACAGTTTTGCCTTCTCCATGACATGCATCACAAATTCTTACATTTACGAACTGTCCAAATGGAGTGCTTTGCTTATATTGCACCTGTCCCGAACCACCACATTTCGTACAGGTCACAGGTGTTGTTCCAGGCTTGGCACCACTTCCGTTACATGTAGGGCAATTTTCCATCCTGTTAATAGTTATCTCTTTTTCAGTGCCAAAAGCGGCCTCTTCAAAAGCGACTTCTATGGAATATTTCAAATCATTTCCCTTTTGCGGGCCTCCCCTGTTCCTTGAAGATCTGCCAAATTCTGAGAAACCCGAACCTCCAAAGAAGGTCTCAAAAATATCACCAATTCCACCAAAGTCAAAGTCACTAAAGCCTCCTCCCCCAAATCCATTTGGGTCGGTTCCTGCATGACCGAACTGATCATATCGTGCTCTCTTCTGGGGATCACTTAATACCTCATACGCTTCATTTATTTCTTTAAACTTAGCTTCTGCAGTTTTATCACCAGGGTTTACGTCTGGATGATATTTTTTTGCAAGCTTTCGATATGCCTTTTTTATATCTGCATCGGATGCTCCTTTACCCAATTCGAGGATTTCATAGTAATCTCTCTTATCAGCCATCCTATCAACTCCAATCTATAACCTTTAATATTACAAATAGCCAAAGTCATACATATGACATGGGGATAACTTTCAAAACCGCTTCACGGCTTTACATACTTAAAGTCTGTCAAGATTAATAACGCATTTAATACAGATAAAAGTTTCCCGGTGTCTAACCCATGACTTTGGCCTTTATTTTCATTAATTATTTATTTATTATCCTCGTCAACTGTCTCATAGTCAGCATCGTATACATTATCAGAGCCTTCTGCTCCAGGTTCCTGTGCTCCTGCATTAGGATCAAATCCTGCGCCGGCATCTCCATTAGCTCCTGCTCCTGTATTCTGATACATTTTTGAAGATATTTCATAGAAGGCCTTTGTCAAATCTTCCGTAGCCTTTTTGATATTTTCTGTATCAGTACCCTTAAGTGCTTCCTTAACTTTGTTTATTTCATCCTGTATTTTTGCTTTATCTTCTGCACTTAATTTATCGCCAAGCTCGTTTAATTGCTTTTCACTCTGGAACACCATTGAGTCAGCGTTATTTCTAACTTCAACCTCTTCTTTTCTCTTCTTATCTTCAGCTGCATATTTTTCTGCTTCCTTTACAGCCTTATCGATTTCATCATCAGATAAATTGGTAGAAGCAGTAATTGTAACCTTCTGTTCATTTCCTGTGCCAAGGTCCTTAGCTGAAACGTGAACTATTCCGTTGGCATCTATGTCGAATGTAACTTCGATCTGAGGCACGCCTCTAGGTGCCGGCGGAATTCCTGTAAGCTGGAATCTACCGAGAGTCTTGTTATACTGGGCCATTTCTCTTTCGCCCTGCAATACGTGTATCTCAACGCTGGTCTGTCCGTCTGCTGCAGTTGAAAATACCTGACTTTTCTTAGCCGGTATTGTAGTATTCCTTTCAATAAGCTTTGTGAAAACTCCACCTAATGTTTCAATACCAAGTGAAAGAGGTGTAACATCAAGAAGCAATAAGTCTTTTACTTCTCCAGTAAGTACGCCGGCCTGAATTGAAGCGCCTATGGCAACACATTCATCAGGGTTAATGCCCTTAAACGGCTCTTTACCAAGATATTTCTTAACAGCTTCCTGAACAGCAGGAATTCTTGTAGAACCTCCAACTAAAAGTATTTTATCTATTTTTTCAGGAGTAAGTCCTGCATCTTTCATAGCTTGCCTTGTAGGCTCCATTGTTTTTTCAACCAAATCTGCAGTAAGCTCATCAAACTTTGCCCTTGTAAGAGTTACATCAAGGTGCTTAGGTCCTGTAGCATCTGCTGTTATAAATGGAAGATTTATATTTGTTGTTGTCACACCTGAAAGCTCAATCTTTGCTTTTTCTGCAGCTTCCTTCAATCTCTGCAGTGCCATCTTGTCATTTCTTAAATCTATGCCGTTTTCTCTTTTAAAGGTATCTGCAAGATAATCCATAACCCTTTGGTCAAAATCGTCACCACCGAGCTTATTGTTACCATGGGTTGCAAGCACTTCGAAAACTCCATCTCCTATTTCAAGAATGGATACGTCAAAAGTACCTCCTCCAAGGTCAAATACCAGTATCTTCTGGTCATGTTCCTTATCAAGACCATATGCTAAAGCCGCAGCAGTAGGTTCATTGATAATTCTTAAAACTTCCAGTCCTGCAATTTTACCTGCATCTTTTGTAGCCTGTCTCTGTGAGTCACTAAAATACGCAGGAACAGTAATTACTGCCTGTGTTATCGTTTCTCCAAGGAATGCTTCAGCATCAGCTTTAAGCTTTTGAAGTATCATAGCAGAAATTTCCTGAGGAGTATATTGATTGTCATCAATCTTTACTCTTCTGTCTGTTCCCATATCCCTCTTAATTGATATTACAGTTCTATCAGGATTTGTTATGGCCTGACGTTTTGCAACCTGTCCAACCAATCTTTCACCTGTTTTTGAAAAAGCTACAACAGACGGAGTAGTCCTGCTTCCCTCAGGATTAGGTATTACAACAGGCTCTCCACCTTCCATAACCGATACACATGAATTAGTTGTTCCTAAATCTATTCCTATTACTTTTGCCATATTATCTATCCTCCTATTAATAATCAGTTGGCTACCTTAACCATGCTATGACGCACTACTTTATCTTTTAAGATATAACCCTTCTGAAACTCTTCAATAACTATACTTGAACCATATGAGTCATCCTCAATATGCATAACGGCATTATGTAATTGAGGATCAAAAGTTTCTCCTACGGCTTTTATCTCCTCAACACCAAGATTCTTCAATGCATCTTTAAATTGTTTGTAAACAAGCTCCATACCTTCTTTAAAGGAAGAATTAGTCGCTGAATCATTTTCAGCTGCTTTTATAGCCCTCTCAAAATTATCAACAACTGGAAGTATTGCTAATACAGCGTCACTTACAGCATCGCTGTAAAGTGCCTCTTTTTCTTTCACTGTCCTTTTCTTGTAGTTATCAAATTCGGCAACAGTCCGCTGAAGCATACTGAAATATTCTTCACATTGCTTAGTTTTTTGCTCTAACTTGCCTTTTAACTCCTCAATTTCAGAAGCAACAGCAGCATCATTTTGGGTTGTTTTCTGGTTTCCCTCAGTTTTCTGGTCTACTTCCTGGTTATTCTCATTAGAATCTTTTTCTACTGATGGATTTTCAGTATCATTTTGATTGTTCTTCACATTGTCGCTTGAAAATATACCCATATCGTGTTAATCCACCCTCCCCATTTTATCCTTAATTTTATAAAATGCCTTACAAATAACTCCGTATTAATAAGGACAGCATTTTACTTTGCTCATCAACTGTCATCTATATCACCAATATATTTTAATATCTCTTCATTCAGCTTCCTTTTAAGAAAATTCATCGAAGAAATAACCTTAGCATATTCCATTCTTGTAGGTCCAATAACACCTATAGTTCCAAGCACAACATTACCAATGCTGTATGTTGCAGTAACAAGGCTGCAATCTTTTATTTGCTGTATATCGTTCTCTGTTCCTATTTGAACGCCTATATTTTCAATTCCTTTTTTGTTGTTTAAAATTTTATATATTTTTTCCTTTTCATCCAGAACATTCAAAAACTCTTTTGCTTTTACAATATCCATAAATTCCGGGAAATTGAGTATATTTGTAGTACCTTCCAAATATACATCGGAATAATCAATATTGTTTATGGAGTCCACTATACCGTCTATAATAAGCATAAGTATTTCTTTGGAAATACTTAACTCTCTCTCTATATCCAGCAAAATCTTGCTGCTTATCTGGTCCATTGTAAGTCCATTCAACTTATTGTTCAATATATTGGACATCATAATCAACATATCTGCTGTAACATTGTCAGGAATCTTAATAAAGCTGTTTCTAACTACATTTGCATTTGTAACCACTATTACAAGTGCCCTGCCCTGCTGAATCGGCACAACCTGCACGGCTTTAAGAATACTCTTTTTCAACTGCGGAGCAATTGCAATCGATGTATATTTAGTAATCTTAGACAGTATCATCGATGCCTGCCTTATAAGTTGATTCATTTCATTTATTCTTATTTCAAGTGCTTGTTTAATACATTCTGCTTCCTCAGTAGAAATAACCCTTTCTCTCATGAGCTCATTAACATAATATCTATAGCCCTTATCAGAGGGTATCCTGCCTGCAGATGTATGCGGCTGCGCTAAAAAACCCATTTCCTCAAGATCTGCCATTTCATTTCTTATTGTGGCAGAACTTAAACCAAGCTCATGTTTCCTTGCCACTGTCCTTGAACCAACAGGTTCTGCTGTGTCAATGTAGTCATCAATAATAGCTTGAAGAATCCTTCTTTTTCTATCATCCAAGTACATATACCAGCTCCCCTTTGTTAGCACTCTACTTAAT
>Ga0179948_1230701_pt1 | contig 12575 bp, 12 predicted proteins | sample AD_JPNNA6_sludge_FD_135925 | JGI IMG/M metagenome (GOLD analysis project Ga0179948, IMG submission 135925) | Metatranscriptome of active sludge microbial communities of municipal wastewater-treating anaerobic digesters from Japan -... | ecosystem: Engineered > Bioreactor > Anaerobic > Digestate...
AACAACGATAACCAGGAGAGATTTTTATGCCAAAAACAAACCTAGACCAAAATTGTATCAACGCTCTGCGTGTTTTAGCGCTGGACGGCGTCCAAAAGGCCAAGTCCGGCCATCCCGGTATGCCGATGGGCATGGCCGACGTCGTCTACGTCCTATGGACGCGCCATTTGAAGCACAACCCGCGCAATCCGCGCTGGCCCAACCGCGACCGCTTCATCCTTTCGGCCGGCCATGGTTCCATGCTGCTCTACAGTTTGCTGTACCTCACGGGTTATCCCATGGCGCTGGAAGACCTCAAACAGTTCCGCCAGTGGGACAGCAAAACGCCGGGCCATCCCGAATACAATCTCGACCTCGGCATCGAAACAACCACCGGTCCGCTGGGGCAAGGCCTCGCCAACGGCGTCGGCATGGCAATCGCGCAAAAACATCTGGCGGCGCGCTTCAACCGCCCCGATTTCGCACTGCTCAACCATTTCATCTACGCCATCGTCTCCGATGGCGATATGATGGAGGGCCTGTCGCACGAAGCCGCCTCGCTCGCCGGACATCTGGGGCTGGATAGCCTGATCTACTTCTACGATGACAACGGCATTTCTATCGAAGGCTCTACCGACATCGCCTTCACCGAGGACGTGCAGGCGCGCTTCCGCGCCTACGGCTGGCACGTGCAGGCCGTGAACGGGCACGACATCGATGCTATCGATGCCGCCATCCGCGCGGCCAAAACGGTGAAGGGGCAGCCGCACCTGATCGCCTGCACAACCACTATCGCCTACGGCAGCCCGAACATGCAGGGTAGCGCCAAAGCGCATGGCGCCCCCCTCGGCGACGAAGAAATTCGCCTGACGAAAGAGGGATTCGGCTGGCCTTCACCAGAGCCGTTCTTCGTCCCCAACGATGTGATCGCGCACTACCGGCTGGCCATCCCCCAGGGCGAGCGCGCCGAGGCCAAATGGCGCGAGCTGTTCACCGACTACGAGGCGGCGTATCCCCAAGAGGCCGCCGCATTGCAGCGCATCCTCAAGGGTGAACTACCCGCCGGGTGGGAAAAGGCCGTGCCGCACTTCCGCCCCGACGGCAGCACGATGGCTACCCGCGCCGCTTCCGGTAAAGTGCTCAACGCCCTCGCCCCGGCCCTCCCCGAACTCATCGGCGGATCGGCGGACCTGGAACCGTCGAACAACACGTACCTGAAGGGTTACGGAGACTTCTCGAAAGAGACGCCGGAAGGCCGCAACCTTCATTTCGGCGTGCGCGAGCATGCGATGTGTAGCTTGCTGAACGGGATGGCGCTCTACGGCGGACTCCAGGTTTACGGCGGCACCTTCATGGTCTTCTCCGACTACGCGCGCCCTGCTGTGCGCCTCGCCGCATTGATGAAGCTGCCCGTGATCTACGTTTTCACCCACGATTCGATCTACGTGGGCGAGGACGGCCCCACCCATGAGCCGGTGGAGCACGTGATGGCGCTGCGCCTTATCCCCGGGCTGACGGTGATCCGCCCGGCGGATGCGAATGAAACCGCCGCCGCGTGGAAGGTCGCCCTGGAGCACAAACACGGACCCGTGGCCCTGGCGCTCACCCGCCAGAACCTTCCCCTCCTGGAAGAAGCCGCCGAGCAGGCCATGCAGGGCGTCGCCCGCGGCGCGTACATCCTCCGCGACTCTCCGCTGGAACGGGTGGACATCATCCTCATCGCTGCCGGTTCCGAAGTCTGTGACGCGCTGGCGGCGCAGAAGCTGTTGCAGGAGCGGCGCATCGGTGCGCGGGTGGTGAGTATGCCGTCGTGGGAACTCTTCGAGCAACAGCCGCTCTTCTACAGGCACACCGTCCTGCCCCCCAACGTCATCAAGCGTCTGGCGATTGAAGCCGGTGTCACCCTGGGCTGGGAACGTTACGTGGGCAGCTACGGTGACATCATCGGCCTCGACCGTTTCGGCGCCTCCGCGCCCTATCAACGTCTCAAGGAGGAATTCGGCTTTACCCCCGCCCAAATCGCCGAGCGGGCCATGAAGTTGATGGCGGAATAGCCTGTGGCCGACCGGCACACCGTAGCATCCGTAGATCGCGCGTCGCACCCCGGCGCGCGATTTTCCCGTGCCCGCCGGTGTCGTCGTCTACCGTCTGCCGTCTCCTGTCTACTGTGGATGGCTTTCTTCCTGCTTTACGCCGCGACGACAGCGCGCGATGTGCTCCCGGCAGACAGCGGCGAATTCCAACTCACCGCGGCAAAATGGGGCATTGCCCACCCGCCGGGCTACCCGCTCTACACCGTCGCCAGTGCGCTGTGGATGCGTTTGTTCCCCGCCACCACTTGATGGACAAGGTTCCCGAATACCTGGACGACTATTTCGAAGGGAAAAACTTTATCCTCATCTACCCGCGTCAAACCGGACTGGATTCCCAGCATGAGGATCTTTCCTCGGGATTGGTCTTTGACCCCCTCTCAGGAGATTATAAACAGCTTGAAACATTGCTGAAAACAATAGGCAGGCTGATCACCCGCCGTTAAAACCGGCTCTTTTTCCCTTTGCCCTGACCCCGGGATGAAGAGCGAATCAAGCAGAAAAACGGCCGGATCTTTCATGGGATCCGGCCGTTTGACAATCATTTGCAGAATGGCTTATACCACATAGGTAGAACTGGCGGTTTCCCCTCCGCGGCCTGTCCAGTTGGTATGGAAGAATTCGCCACGCGGCCGGTCAACCCTTTCATACATATGAGCGCCGAAGTAATCGCGCTGGGCCTGCAGCAGGTTGGCGGGCAGCCGCTCACTGCGGAAGCCGTCGAAATAGCAGAGCGCCGAAGAGAGTGCCGGCACCGGGATGCCATTGCTCAGGGCGGTGGCGCACACCCGCCTCCAACCTTCCTGGGTCGCTTCCACCTTCTCCCGGAAGAAAGGATCGAGTAACAGGTTGGGAAGGGCAGGATTCTTATCAAAAGCCTTTTTGATGTCTCCGAGGAAAACCGACCTGATAATGCATCCTCCCCGCCACATCAGGGCAATACCGCCGTAGTTGAGATTCCAGCCGTACTCATTGGCGGCTTCCATCATCAGGTTGTACCCCTGGGCGTAAGAGATGATTTTGGCACCGTAAAGGGCCATTTTCAGGTCGTCGAGAAACTCTTTTTTGTCGCCTGTGAAGAGCGGTTTGGGGCCGCGAAGAACCTTGGCGGCAGCCACACGGATCTCCTTCTGAGCTGAGAGGCAGCGTGAAAAAACCGACTCCCCGATCAGGGTCAGCGGAATCCCCAGGTCGAGCGCTGTAACTGCAGTCCATTTGCCGGTACCTTTCTGACCGGCCGTATCCAGAATCTTCTCAACGATGGGTTCCCCGTCCTCATCCTTAAAAGCCAGGATATCGCGGGTAATCTCGATGAGGTAACTGTCGAGTTCTTCGTTATTCCACTTCTTAAAGACTTCATGCTGTTCGAAAGCACCCATTCCCAGGAGATCCTTCATCAGGTGGTAGGCTTCGTTGATGATCTGCATGTCGCCATACTCGATACCGTTGTGCACCATTTTGACGAAATGACCAGCACCGCCTTCTCCCACCCAGTCGCAGCAGGGGCTTCCGTCTTCGACTTTGGCGGCCACGGCCTGGAAGATCTCCTTCACATGAGGCCATGCGGCGGGTGAACCTCCGGGCATCATGGATGGCCCGAGCAGGGCACCCTCCTCACCGCCGGAAACCCCCGTGCCGATGTACAGCAAACCCTTGCTCTCCACATAGTTCGTCCGGCGGATGGTATCGGGGAAATGGGAATTCCCACCGTCAATGATGATATCGCCCGGTTCCAGATGGGGGAGGAGCAACTCAATGAAATCATCGACAGGTTTCCCTGCCTTCACAAGCATCATCACCTTGCGGGGACGCTCCAGGGAGGCTACCAGTTCTTCAATGCTGCGGGCCCCGATGAACTTCTTCCCGGAACCCCGCCCGTGGATGAAAGCGTCGACCTTCGACACAGTCCTGTTGTACACAGCTACCGTGAATCCTTTACTCTCCATGTTCAATACCAGGTTCTCGCCCATAACGGCCAACCCGATCAATCCGATGTCTGCTAATTTCTTCATTTTCCTTCTTTATTATAATTGTGAATATTTCTAAAGTTTGATTTTAAATCCCAGAAGTTTCAACTTTTCCGCCACCGGGTTGGGGACATTTCTCAAAGCGGCCGTATACGCAGGAAATTCCCGTCGTACCGGGTAGTCGCCCCTAAGTTTTTCAAAGCCGGCAGGATTGCTTCGCAAGGCCTGGTCATCGCTGCGTATGTCGTAAGTAGCCAGCACAGCTTCTCTCAGGATGGATTCCCCGTTCCGGCCGGCACCATCGATTTCTACGACCGTTCTCTCCGGCATTTCAATATCATGGGGTTGCCAGTCATCCATCCCCAGGTTGAAGAAGCGGCTGACAGCCTGTACGCTCATGCGGGTTCCGTTGGCCTTTCCGTCTTTCGAATAACCCGCGATATGAGGGGTGGCCAGAAAACACTGATTCATCAGCCGCAGGCTGATCTCCGGTTCGTTTTCCCAACAGTCGGCAATAAAACCGGAGACCACATGGTTTTCTATTGCTTCGGTAATTGCCAGTGTGTCAAATACTTCTCCTCTGCAGCTGTTGATCAGCAAGGGTGTTTTTCCCATTTCCGAAAGGAAAATCCGGTTCACCATATGGTAGGTGGCATCCTCCCCGGTCATGTTCAGGGGGACATGAAAGGTGATGATGTCTGCTTCGCGGCGGATGGTTTCCAGGGAGACAAAAGCGCCGGGACCTTCAATTCGTTCCCGGGGCGGGTCGTTCAGTAAAACGCGCATCCCAAGGATATTTCCGAGACGCCCAATTTTGGAACCCACATTCCCCACACCCACTATTCCCAGGGTTTTTCCCCTCAGCGGGGCATTTTTCTCTCCGGCCCACAGCAGTAAGGCTGATGCAATGTATTGTTCCACACTTCCCGCATTGCATCCCGGAGCGTTGCCCCATTGAATTCCCGCTCTTTTACAGTAATCAACGTCAATATGGTCAAATCCGATGGTTGCCGTGGCAATAAACCTGACCGATGAGCCCTCCAGCAGTTTGGCATTGCAGAGGGTACGGGTCCTTGTGATCAGCGCATCGGCGGTATGTACCACCTCCGGCGTGGTCCTGCTTCCGGGAAGATATACCACCTCGGCCACAGGCTCAAATACTCCCCTGATATAGGGGATTTTATCGTCAATTACGATTTTCATTGCTCATTTGCCATTTTTATAGTATTCCTGCACGACCTCCTCCAGAACACGGCTGGTGCGGGCAGCGGAAATGCCCGTACTTACACATTTCCCCTCGCCACACAATTCCCTGACTACCTGGCTGATGAGGTTCAGCTGGATATTCTCCGGGTTCTGGAACCGGAATTTGTGAATCCCCTCCCGGTTTTCCAGGACTACCTCCCCGTGTTGAAAACAGGAGAATGTGATTATTCCCTCGTCTCCGATGATTTCGATAAGGTCGGTTTCCGCGGTTTTATGAACCGCAAAACACCAGCTGCCCGTACCCGTGATCCCGTTTTGAAACCGGAAACTGCAGGTCACCGTGTCTTCCGCCGTATAGAGTCCCGCCCGGTTGACCGCCATGCCCCTCACATCGGCAACGGGACCGAAAAGATAATCGAGGTAATCAAACTGGTGCGAGGCAAGGTCATAAAAATATCCGGCTCCTGAAATTTCCGGAAAAACATGCCAGCTCATCCGGGCGGGATCGACTCCCCGTTCCCGCGCTTGCTTGTAAAGTTTCAGATTTACCGTCAGTACGGAACCGATGGCTCCTTCCCCGACAAGATCTTTAACTTTAAGAAAAGCTGGAAGTGACCGCCTGTAATAAGCAACAAATAAAGGCATTCCCGTTTCTTTCGAAATTCTGATCATTTCGAGGCATTCGCGGTAGTTGAGTGCCATGGGCTTTTCTACATATGCGGGTTTACCGGCCTTCATCGCCCTGATGGCATAGCTGGCATGGGAGGAGGGGGGAGTGGCCACATAAATGGCATTGACTTCCCGATCGCGGATTAATTCTTCGGCATCCACATACCAGCGAGGTACCTGGTGCCGCCGTGCATAATCCTCTGCTTTTGCCATATCCCTGCGCATGATGGCCACCAGGCGCGAATGAGGCACCTTGCCGAAGGCAGGACCGCTTTTCATTTCGGTGACATTGCCCGCCCCGATGATGCCCCAGTTTATTTCAGTAAGAATTTCCATCCTTGAAGAAGATGTAACCGGTCACTGGTTACGTGTATAACGATTCATCGTCACTTTTTAAATCTGTCGCGGAAAGCCCAGAGTCCCAGAGCCGGATTGGAGATAAAAAAGATCTCTTCGCCGTTGGGGAGGGTGTTGAAACCGTCCTTCAGTGCCCCGGGATCGTAGCTAGCCACGATTTTGTCGTAATCGGCCCATTGGAATCCCACGCTTTCGATCTCCTGACGGGTCAGGTTACCTTCAACCTTGCCGGGGCAGTAGGTGATGGAGAAGCGTCCTTCGGAGGAGCCGTGTATCAGATGGGCTGCTGCGCTGAGGTTATTTTGCAGGTCTTCGTTTTCAGCGGTGACTTTCAGGGTGTGGGGAGTACCGAAATAACCATATTTACGGATCAGCCGGTCAATTTCCCCGTCCTCGCCGAATTCCTTGAGTGCCGGTGCCAAAACAACCAGTTCCCCACCATCGGCAAGCGCCATCCTAGTGCGGTAAATGCTTTTGTTACCCAGCCAGGTGCTTTTAAATTCCGAGGGGTCGAGCCAGACGACCACTTTTTGCAACGGTTTTTCAACCATCTCAAAATTAACTTCGAGAGAGAGCCTGGCTGCCTTATCAAACACTTCAAAGTCATCGCCGATAAAAAGTCCGTATGTTTGAAGCTTCCCCACCTTATTCACTCCCACGACTGTCTGGCAATATACGATAGGTAGGTGATTCGCAAAGTGTTCCGAGGCATAGTTGAAGATTTTCCGTACGGGGGTATCGGCCCTTCCCATCATCTTTTCCATTCCGTAGGCCGCCCCTATGAAATGGCTTTTGTTGATTCCTTCGGCACCTCCGGTGCCGACAAAGATATTTTTGTTGTAATTGGCCATTCCTACCACCTCATGGGGAACGACCTGTCCGAGAGAGAGGATCAGGTCAAATCCCCCCTCCACGAGCAACTTGTTGACCTGGGCAGGCCAGGGATAGTCCACGACCCCTTCAGATACTTCCTTCACAAATTCACCGGGTACATAGCCCAGGGTCACTACATCGTTGCGCCAGTCATGGTCTCGGAACAACTCCCGAGGGGTTTTCCCGAACATGTTGCCGATCTGGTGGTCTGTCATGGGCGAGTGGGTCCCCAAAGCGGGCAGGATATCGGTGAGCTTGCTCCCGAAGTATTCGAAGCTCATCTCCGTCAGTTCTCCGGCACGGCTGGGCAGCCGCGTGAAATCGGGAGGTATGGCCAGCACCTTCTTCCGGAAACCTATTTTCTCAAATGCCCGGTATAAGCCGTTTCTTAAATCGTCAGCCGTCATGTTACTGCTGGGCGATCCGCTTTCAAAGAATATCATTTTAAAAACTTTAAGTTGACCATAGAATCACTTTCTCATCCTTTAACTTACCCTGTCAGGAAGCGGCTGAGGAGCCGGAATAACCTCCCATCCTCGGTCCATCCACTGACAGACCGGAGGTTATTCCATACACCTGCATTCATCAACCTTATCCTTAACCTCAGCCTATGCTTATCGTCTGACCCTGGCATTTCCCTTCCAGACGCTCCACACCATCTCTTCGTCCGCCGGCTGGACATAGTCGGTGAGGAATGTAGTGGCCAGTGCGCCCGTAGCCCATCCAAACTGCGCCCATTTTTCAGGTTCCCAGCCTTTAAGGATTCCGTAGAGGAGTCCCCCGACGAAACCGTCGCCACCGCCGATCCGGTCGAGAACGTTAATCTTCCTGGGTTCGATTACGTGCCAGTTGTTTCCTTCAAGCATGATGGCGCCCCAGAGGTGTTCGTTTACACTGATCACCTGGCGTAAGGTGTTGGCAAAGACTGAAGCATGCGGGAAAGCTTTCTTAACCCTGCTGATCATCTCCTTAAAAAGATCAATTTCCGAGGAGATTCCCTTGCCTCCTGCTTCCGGGCCCTCAATTCCCAAGCAGAGCTGGAAATCTTCTTCATTGCCGATAAGGATATCGGCTATGGATGCTATTTCGGTAAATATATTATGTAGCTCTGTTTCCCTGCCTTTCCAGAAGGAAGCCCGGTAGTTCAGGTCAAAGGAGATCAGGGTACCGTGTTTTTTTGCAAAACGGGCCAATTCGAGGCAGAATTGACCGGTATCAGGCGACAAGGCTCCGATCAGGCCTGAGATGTGGACAATTTGCACGCCCTCATTACCGAAAATTCTTTCCAGGTCAAAATCTTTGACGTTTAAAGTTCTCCCTACTTCCCCGGCCCGGTCGTTCTGCACCCGGGGACCCCTGACTCCGAAGCCGCTGTCGGCGATGTTAAACTGGTGGCGGAATCCCCACGGATTTTCCTGGGCAACTTCAGGTCCTTCAAAATCCATGTTCCGGCTCCGGAGATTACTTTTTATAAATGCAGCAATCGGGCTGTCCTTTACAAATGTGGTCAGCACTTTTACCGGCAGTCCCAGATAGGAAGAGATGCTGGCCACATTGGTTTCGGCACTGGTAGCATGCATTTCAAACAGGGTACTGCTGTAAACGGGTTGTCCGTTTACGGGCGTAATCCTTACCCCCATGCTGGTCGGTACCAGCATAGCATACTTAAACTCTTTCTTTAACTGAACGCTCATATTAATTTTTGATTTAATATTTTAAAATTTACTTATTGTTTGATGTTTCCGGACTGATCCGGAGGGATTTCGCTCTCCGGAATTGGAACTTCCCGTCGTAGCGCTGACGGGGAAGCAAATCCCGGAATAGCGGGATGAGTTCGACGGGTTTCAGCACCGGCTTGGCCATAAGCAGAGACCAGGCATTCATGCTTTCCTGACACAAAGAACGGATGCGTCAAGGCGCTCGCCGGAAATCAACCGCGGGAAGGGTGGGGTTTGATGTCGGTGAGTTCTTCGATTTTTACCGGTCGGCCTTCATCGATGGATTTCCGGGCAGCCACGCCGATCAGCAGAGACATTGCCCCATCGCGGGTGCCGGCAGCATGCTTCAGGGGATCTGTCATGCCGGGATTTCGGAAGATCTTGTCCTGGAGACGAACATCTCCGCCGCCATGACCGGCCCTGACCTGGGGAACTTTTACCAGTTCCGTCTTTCCGAAATTGTCGGAGACGTATATTTCGTCATAATTTGTCGATTCTTCCTTTTCCTGGCTCATCTCCCGGGCATGGAGTTCCGCCTGGTTGGCCATTTCCTGCCTTCTCCACGGCAGTCCTTCCCAGGAGTCAATACGGCCGTTACGGCCGTTAAACCCGATGGTGAGCCCCTCATAGGGAGAGTATGTTGTCAGAGAATAACTCACGTGCACGTTGTTGGCATATTTGATCTGCAACGCCATTTTGTCGAAGATGTCAATGCTTTCCCTCCAGAGACAATTGTCGCGGATATAACCGTCATATTTTTCATTGTTCACATACAGTTCCATGTATTCCTTGTTTTTGGTAATATCCCAGTAGAATTTGCATTTCTCCTGGTACCCGCAACTACGGCAATTGGGGCCGCGGAAACTGTTGTTTTTACCGTAATGATCCAGGGAACCGATGGCATGCACTTCCACGGGATCGCTGTTAAGCCACCAGTTCAACAGATCGAAATGGTGAGTTGCTTTGTGAAGGAGGAGGGTGCCGCTTTTGTCCCGGTGTCCGTGCCAACGCCTGAAATAGTCGGCTCCGTGGTAAGTGTTCAGATACCAGTGAAAATCAACGGAAACGATTTCACCCACACGCTTTTCGGCCAACAGTTCCTTGATGCGTGTGAACTGTGTCCCGTACCGGTAGTTAAAGCCGACAATGACTTTCTTCCCCGTACGCCTTTCGGCATCGAGAATTGCCTGGCATTTCACCTCGTCGGTGGTCATGGGTTTCTCGGTCAGGACGTCACATCCGGACTCAAGTCCCTTGATAATGAACTCGTCATGGGTGGCATCCACGGTCGTCACGATCAACAGGTCGGGTTTCACCCCGGCCATCATGTCATCGAAATTGGTAAAGGTTGGACAATTGGCTCCGATGAACTTTTTGGCGTATTCAACTCTTCCGGGATTGATGTCGCACAATCCCACAAATTCCACCAGATCTCCATATTGTCTAACAATATTTCTTCCCCAGAAACCGTTTCCCCGGCTTCCGGTACCCACCAAGGCCAGTTTCCGTTTGGGTGCCGGAAACGGAGAACCGGCAGTATGGAACGGACCCACCAGCATCGAACCGGCAACAGCAGCTCCCGACGTTACCAAAAAATCTCTTCTTTTCATAACTGATTAGTTTTGTGATTCTTAAAATATTTCAACCTGTCCTATTTTCAATCCTATCTTAATGGCCGCTTGCCGGCTTAACCTTCCTTTCCGGGATCATACCCCGCCATATGCGCTGTAACCCCCGTCGACGGGAATGACGATCCCTGTAATAAAGGAGGAGAGGTCAGAAAGGAGGAAGAGGGTGGCTCCCTGCAAATCTTCAGGTTCTCCGAATTTTCCCATGGGAGTGCTGTTGACAATCTTCTGTCCGCGGGCGGAATAACCGCCTGTTTTCTCATCCAGCACCAGGAAACGGTTCTGGTTGGTAATGAAAAATCCGGGGGCAATGGCGTTGACCCGTATGCCTACTTTGGCCAGGTGGACTGCCAGCCATTCTGTAAAATTGTTCACCGAAGCCTTGGCAGCCGAATAGGCCGGAATCTTGGTCAGTGGCCGGAATGAATTCATGGATGAAATATTGAGTACAACCCCCTTTTTCTTCTTCAGCATATCGGTTGTGAACACCATGGTCGGCAAAAGGGTTCCCTTGAAATTCAGGCTATAGACCTTGTCAAATCCTTCCATCTGCAATCCGTAAAAGGTATCCTCGGGGTGATCGATATCTTTTTCTTCCATTTGCTCGACTTTTGTCGTAGCCTGGGGACTGTTTCCCCCTGCGCCGTTGATCAGAATGTCGATGCTTCCCAGTTTTTCATTGATCTCGGCTTTTGCCCTGATCAGTGATTCCTTGTCAAGCACATTGGCTTCAATTCCGATTACTGTTGCATTGCATTCCAGGGCAATTTCATCAGCCACTCTTACCGCTGTTTCCCTGTTGATGTCGGCAATAGCCACTTTCATACCGGCAGAAGCCAGCGCTTGCACCATCGTAGTGCCCAAAACACCGGCTCCCCCGGTGATGACACATACTTTCCCTTTAAGATCTTCAAACGATAACTTGTTCATACTTTTTATTTAAATTCATGATAAAACTCCAGATTTTCCCGGGTGATGATTTCTATGGGAGCATAGTTGTATTCCCTGACAGGCAGTTTATGGACAACCCCCTGAAAAAGGGCATTTACAGCATCATATCCCTGCTCTTCGGGGCGCTGACAGATCAGGAAATCCACGATTCCCACGGTGAGGAATTTTTTGTTCTCGGGAAGGAGATCATGCCCGATCAGCCTGATGTTATGCAAGCCGTATTCCCCGATGGTCCTTGCTGCCAGATAAACTTTAGAACTGGTCACGAAAATGCCCTCGGGCCGGTATTCCTCATAAAGCTCCTTCAATTTTACATGAGAGGCATTCAGATCATCTATGGAAATTTCGAAGGTTCTGACCTGCCTGTCAGGCTGGTTCTTCCTGTACCATTCATAGAATCCCATCTCGCGCTGAACAAGATGGTTCTGGTGTTCCATCTCCTTCGCATAATGAAGTATCAGCAAGCTGCCCCCGCCGGGTGTCAGCAAACTGAGCAAACGGGCCGAAAGCATGCCGCACCTGTATGAATTTTGTCCGAAATAGGCCAATTGTCCCTGATCGGGAATGTTGGAATCAATAAAGACGAAAGGGACATTCCCTTCTTTCAGCCTGGCAATGAAAAGAAGCGATTCTCTCGAAAAAAAAGGTGCCAAAACCACCCCGTCAGGATGAAGGCTCAGAATCTGTTCCGCCTTGGCCACAAAATCAAGGGGATGGTTCTGACTGTAGGTGAATGATTCATGGGAGATCCCAAACTGACGCAATTCGGAAATCCGCTTTTTGATGCCTGCGGCCGGTTTTGTCCAGTATCCTTCCCTGGAAAGGGGTGTGGGTAAGAGCGTGGCAAAAAGCAACTTCTTCTTCGATGCCAGCGCTCTGGCCATCACATTGGGATGGTAATCTAATTCCTTAATGATCCGCATGACAGTCTCCCTGGTCTCCTCCGACACTTCACCCCGGTTATGCAATACCCTGTCCACAGTGCCTATGGAAACATTCGCCCTCTGGGCAATATCCTTAATCCGTATCTGTCTTTTTTGATCCACCTTTATCAGATTGCGACCGGGTAACTCCGATCAGATTCATGGGAGATCCCAAACTGACGCAATTCGGAAATCCGCTTTTTGATGCCTGCGG
>Ga0179948_1096530_pt1 | contig 12266 bp, 13 predicted proteins | sample AD_JPNNA6_sludge_FD_135925 | JGI IMG/M metagenome (GOLD analysis project Ga0179948, IMG submission 135925) | Metatranscriptome of active sludge microbial communities of municipal wastewater-treating anaerobic digesters from Japan -... | ecosystem: Engineered > Bioreactor > Anaerobic > Digestate...
CGCGCTTCCCGCTTCTGGTTTTTCTGGCTTTGCCTTAGACTGGGGGAGCGGAATCAGTTTTGCTCAACTGGATATGCTTCTACAGGGCGATCTTTTGGCCTTTGTGCGCGGAATCTCTGGGTGGACGGAGGTTTCGCTTCCCGTTGCAAACAACCTTAGCGCCGGTCTAAGGGCAGGCGTTCAATGGGATCGTGTTCTTGGTGTGGTAAGAGTTCCTATTGAGCTTGACCTTGGCCGGATTTCTGGGGTCTCGGTGTTTGCCGGTCCAGCAATTACATTTGGATTGCCAACGCTGAATGGCAGGCTGTACACCCAGGGAGATTTCTTTTTGGCTACAGGAGGGTTGAGATGGTCGTCTTTCTTCTATTCAAGGGGTGCTCATCGACTTGGTAGCTACATTGAACTCAGATACGATTATTATGTTCCTAAACCGGAACAGGTCGAATCAATTAGATCCGATCTTCAATCTTGCCTCAATATCTCGATAGGTTTTCGCTTGCGCAATGTATTTTATTGATGGACTACTAGCACATCTTTCTCAAGCAACTTGTAGCACTTTGTCGGACACTTCTGGACACATATGCCGCAAGAGTTGCACTTGGCATAATCTGTCACGGGAATGCCATTCACCATCGAAATTGCGCCTTCCGGACAAGAACGAACACATAGATCGCACTTGATGCATCCGACCTTGCAGTTCTTGAGTACGGTCTGCTTGAGCACTGTCCTATTCGAGCAGAGCACCACGGAACCGACCTTTGTAAGCGGTATGAGCGTCAATATTTTCTGTGGACACTCCTCTACACATAGGCCGCAGCCGGTGCAATTGTCATAATCGATATGAGGAAGCCCATCTTTTCCCATCTCGATGGCATCGAACTTACAGACGAGCGTACAGTCACCAAATCCCTGGCATCCCCAGCTACAGGCCTTAATACCGCCCGTGGATAGCTTGGCAGCCCTACAGGTGGGAATACCGCTGTATTCGCCCTTGTTTACTGTTTTATCGATCGCGCCTTGGCACAATAGAACAGCTACCTTCTCTTCGACCGTTCCTGCCTCGATGCCCATAATTTTCGAAAGCACTTCAGCAGTGGCTGATCCACCGACAGAACACCTGGTTGTGGGGGCGCGACCAGTTGCCACCGCCTCGGAATAACCATCACAACCTGGATAGCCACATGCCCCGCAGTTTGCCCCGGGCAAAGCCTGTCTTACCTCGCTGATCTTTGGATCTAGTTCGATCTTGAATTTTTCATTAAAGAAGCCTAATGCCACTCCAAGGATAAAGGCGAGCGCTGCAGAAAATCCTATTGTCAATAAAATTGTGGTAAGCATCTCGATATCCTCTTATTTTATGAGCCCTGCGAAACCCATAAACGCTATTCCAATCAAGGACGTTGCCATAAAAAGTATCGGCGTTCCTTGTAAAAACTTCGGTACAGGGCTCGTCTTCATTCGATCCCTTATGCCAGCAAGGAGAATCATCGCCAAGAGATAACCGAGCGAGACGCCAATTGCGTACACAATTGATTGGATAAAGTTGTAATTATTCGTGATATTCTCGAAAGTAACCGCGCAAATAGCACAATTTGTTGTTATAAGTGGCAAATAGATACCCATTGCTGCGTACAAACCGGGAATGTTCTTCTTGAGATAGAATTCGACGAGCTGAACCAGGCTTGCAATGACAAGAATGAATACCAGAATCTGAAGAAAAGCCAAATCAAGCGGCAGAAGAATATAGTGGTAAATAGGCCATGTCGCTGCTGTAGCGAGCACTGTTACAAAGGTTACTGCATAACCCATTCCCATGGATTGCCCCAGATCGCTTGTCATTCCTATATATGAACAGAGTGCAATAAAGCGCATTACCACGATATTGTTTACCAACATCGACAAAAGGAGAATTTTGCCAAGATCCATTATGCAGCCTCCTTCTTAGAAACCAATTCTTTTCTTCTCGCAGCTGCCTCCATCTTCTTCTTGAGCCATATATTTAAGGAAATAAACAGACTGAAAACAAAGAAACCTCCTGGTGGCAAAATAAAGAAGAGAATCGGTTCATAGGAGGCAGGCATTATCTGAATACCGGCAAAAGTCCCATTCCCAAGCAGCTCTCTTATTGCAGCAAGACCAACAAGAACCCAGGTATAACCGAGGCCCATTCCCAGCGCGTCTGCAATCACCGATAATAAATCTTGCTTAGATGCAAAGGCTTCGACACGCCCCATTATTATGCAGTTGACGACGATCAATGGGATGAAAACACCCATGCTCTTCGAAAGATCGGGAAAGTAGGCTTTCATCACTAAGTCAACGATCGTTGTAAATGCTGCAATGACTATGATAAAAATCGGGATTCGAATCATAGATGGAATCAGCTTGCGAAATAGAGAGATTATTATCTCCGAAAACAGAAGCACAAAAGTCATGGCCAAGCCCATGCCAATACCGTTCGAGACATTAGTCGTCACCGCAATGGCAGAACATAGACCGATCATCAGCATCAATAGAGGATTATCAAAAATGATCCCTTGTTTGAAAATAGAATACAGCTTCTTCATTCTCACTTGCCTCCTGCTTGGGGCGGGATTTTCTCTTTAGATTTTCCTTCGGATGAGCCTATGGGAAATCCTGTGGAAGCCGTAGGAGGTGCCACTATAGATGTTTCGCCATTTGGCTTTTCGACTTCCATCGAGGCCATCATCACCTTCTGATCCATATAGGCTATTGCGGCATCGCCAGCGGTCTTGATGATCTTGGCAAGAGACTTCGATGTTATTGTGGCCGCCGTAATCGCCTCAACATCCTTCTTCACCTCGAAGGGATCCGTAAGAAACTTTCCTTCGAATTGGCCTAAGAACGTCACCTTTTTGACTTTATCCACATAATAAGTCGGATTAGATGCATTCATTCCAAGGCCCGGCGTATCATTGAGCGCTACAATCCTTACTCCTGCTATGCTGCGATGCAAATCAATTCCAACAAGCAGGGTTGCATTGCCTCCGTAGCTTGGTCCCGAGGCTTTTATAGCCAATCCCAGTGGAACCGCATCGCTCTTTACCTCATATACTGCTTCAAATTTGATATTCGGCTCTGGACTTGTAAGATCTTCGACCAGCTCGAAGGTACTTGCTTGTGGAAAGATCTCCTTAAGGGAGGTCTGCAGTTGAATTTCGCTTTGTCTTTCGATGCTATCCTTGGTAAAGGCGTAGACAATGGCAAGACTTGCACAGGCAATCGAGGCATATAGCATAAGGATGACGCCAAGTTTTGTCTTTTTCATTTTCTAGCCTCCTTGGAAGGCTTAACAGGCTTTGAAGGATGCGCAAAGCCATATTTTTTAGTTCGCAGCTTATTTAAAAATGGCGTCAAAATATTCATAATCAATATCGCATAGGTCACTCCCTCAGGATATCCGCCGAATTTTCTTATAAGAACAGCGATCAGGCCAATACCAATACCATATATGGCCTGACCCTTCTCCGTCATTGGCCTTGTAGAATAATCCGTCGCCATAAAGAATGCGCCAAATGCTATGCCACCTGTCAACAAGCTCAGCAATGGATCCATTCCTAAAAGCCAAGAGAACACAAATGTGGATGCTAACACAGATACCGGCACTATCCACTGAATGACTCCGATGGCAAGAAGAAAAAGCCCGCCCAAGAGCACAAGCAAAATCGAGCTCTCTCCGATGGAGCCGGGGCGGTATCCCATAAACAGTTGGCGATAGAATGCCCCGATATCGCTCGCTCCGAAATACTTGGCTACATCAGCTAATGAATTGCCCTGCTTGATTAGATTTAGCGGTGTAGCCGCACTGACTGCGTCTGCGGGCAATGCAAGGCCTTTCGGCATGTTCCAGCTAGTAATCGCCGCAGGGAAGCTCATGAGTAGAAAAGCGCGGCCAATCAATGCGGGATTTAAGGGATTTGCGCCCAATCCACCAAAAAACTCTTTTGCAACCACAATGGCAAAGGCAGCACCCAGCGCAACCATCCAGAGCGGAGTACCTGGAGGCAGAACCAGCGCAAGTAGAAACCCGCTTACAACAGCCGAAAAATCACCAATCGTGGTGCTGGCTCTTATTAGCTTTCGAAATAAGAATTCCGATAACACGGCCGATGTAATCGAAGTCACAATGACTCCAAGCGCAGCCAGGCCATAGAGATAAACACCATAGGCCGCGGCTGGCACCAACGCTGTTACGACGGAGATCATAATGCGCGGAGTATCGACCTGCGAGAAGGTATGGGGGCTCGAAGATAGGATAATTTTCTTATCTGACATTCTGTGCCTCCTTCTGTTTCAGCGCACGAAGTACCTGTTTCCCAATCCTAAAGCGCTGGACAAGATAACGACGAGCTGGGCACACAAATGAGCAGGCGCCACATTCGATGCAATCTTGAAGGCCAATCTTTTCAGCTTCGCTATAATTGCCGCTTTCGATCGCAATAGCAAGTAAAGCAGGACTAATCCTCATAGGGCATGCTCTAATACAACGACCACAACGAATACAGGTTTTTTCCTCGAACTGCAATGCTTCTTCGACACTCATGAGAACCACGCCCGAAGTGTTCTTTTGTACCGGTATTTCGCTGCTCGGTACAGCCACACCCATCATTGGTCCGCCAAAGATCACTTTGGAAAGCGATTCCTCATCGATATCGATTATTCCGGTTTTAGCAAGGTCTGCCACCACGGTTCCAACGGGTACTACAAGGTTCTTTGGGGTCCTGCACGCTCCTCCGGTCACGGTAAATCCTCGCTCTATAAGTGGCTTGCCTTCCCTAAACGCATCTGCAATTGCACACAATGTCCCAACATTAGATACCACACAGCCGACATCCATAGGGAGACCTCCGGACGGTACCTGTCTGCCTGTGATTGCTGTGATAAGCATTTTTTCGCCGCCCTGTGGATATTTTGTCTTAAGGACTTGTATACCGATTTTCATTCCGGCCTTGACCTGCGGATTCTCTTGGATGGCTTTCTCTACCAGTGGAAGCGTATGTTTCTTATTTTCTTCTATTGCTACGACACCTTCGGCTGCATTTATGATTTTCATCACTATCGAAAGACCATCGATGATTTTATCCGGCATCTCCAAGAGAGTGCGTTCGTCAATTGTCAAATAAGGCTCACATTCCGCTGCATTTGCAATGACCACAGAGATTGGCTTTGTAGGAGCGAGCTTTACATGAGCCGGAAAGCCTGCGCCTCCCATACCAATGATTCCTGCTTCGCGAATGCGCGAGAGCGCCTCTTCCTTACTGCATGCGAAGGGATCGAGCGGAGGCATGAATTCCCTATCGGATTCTCCTGCTGGTGAATCCTTTGGCTCAATTATGATACATAGACCATCTGCATTGTTAGATTGCATTCGCGGCTCGATTTTCTTTACCACGCCTGCTATCGACGCATGGAGAGGTACGGTCATGCGACCTTCCGCATCTGCTATCTTCTGCCCAACCCTCACAAAATCTCCCACCTTGACTAGTGGTTGAATTGGGGCACCAAAATGCTGATTGACAGGAATCACAACCTGCGGCACCGAATTAACCTTCTCGATTGGCGCATGCTGCGAGCGATCCTTTCTCTCGGACGGATGTGCCCCGCCCCTGAATGTCCTCATTGACATAGTGGAAAGGTCTCCTTTGAAGATTTGCTTTGACCTCGCGAAGAATCCAATCGTCTTCGCATTCAATGTAAAATGATAGAAAATTATAACAAAATCGAGCTATATTAGCACCAGTTTTCAATTGTGGTCAAGGCAAAAAGAGCATAAGTATTCGCTATACAATAAAAAGATAAAAAATTATTTAATATTGGTCCGAAAAATTGAGATGAAACATGACAACGAAATATCTCGGCAAAAAAAGATAGCGCCGCCATGCTGTGCTGCGGCGCCTTATTCGTATCAGCCAGATTGTTATGCCAGATCCACGGAATGCTTACTAATTTCTTCCCTTTAGCATTACGCGTACCTGCTTCATAAGGCCATCTCCTTCGCTCTTCGTCTCTATATCGACGATATCATTGAGGGTTGTATGGATAATTCGACGCTCGAAGGGATTCATAGGCTCAAGCAAGATGGAATGCCCAGTACTGCGCACTTCCTCTGCGGTTTTGTAGGCGACTCTGACTAAGGCCTCTTCACGCCTCAAGCGGTAATTCTCGGAATCGAGCACGATCTTGGTGTCGCTATGCCCAAGATTGCCAGCATAGACGTTTGCTAAAAGCTGCAGCGAATCGATGTTCCTACCTTTTTTCCCTATCAGAATCGAGGCAGCCTCTGTATCTATGCGCAAGCCAAGTTTGTTGGGTTCCCTAAATGCCACGGAGACTTGAGCACTATATCCCATCAAGCTAATTACCTCACTCGTCCACTCAATAATCTTGTTCTCGAAATCCTCCATTGGAAGGGGCTCTATATGCCTCTCATCCCGGGCTTCTTCTCTTTCCCCGAATTTATTGTGCTCATTGGATTCTTTTTCTCGATTATCCTCAGAGGTTGCTTCTTTGGTATGAACCCGTATGCGCACCTTTCCTTTTTTGAATAAGCCACCACTTTGGTTTTCGATGATCTCCACATCGAATGAACTTGTATCCAGGCCGAGCTCCTGAGTGGCTAGTTCCATAGCCTCGCGCTCGGTCTTTCCTTCAAACTCATATATCATTTGGATCGCTCCTGATTGAAAGATTCAATGGTTTATTTTTTTGGCCTTGTTTTTTCTTGGTGCCGAGGATCTGTCGGAACCTGAGGTGCGGCCTTGATCTTTCTTCTTTGTATAAGCAGAACCGCTTGCTTTTTCTGCCTCGCCAGCCTGCTTTTCCAGCCAATTCGTCACTCTCTCAGAAAAACCCTCTTTTGCCGGCACTCTACCAACGGTCTTCGCTTTTGTATCTACCGCCGAGCTCTTTCCTGTCGCTAATCTTGGACCAGCATTCGCTGCTCCAGCGGCTGGCGTTCCTTCGGCCGCCTGTGCTGCTGCACCAGCCATCTTGCGTTTTTTCATCAAATTATTGATTAGGATCTGTTGAGCAATGGTCAGAATATTGTTTGTAATCCAATAAATCAGAAGGCCAGCGGGCACATCGTAGAGAATGAAAAAGAACATTATAGGCATGCCATACATCATCAACTTCATCTGATTAGCCTGCGGATTGTTGCCTTGGGTGCTTTGAGGGGCTTGGGTAAACTTGCCATACATTAATTGGCTAAATAGGTATATGATGGGCAGTGCCCTTAAATCGTTCCATCCAAGAAGAGGAATTCGGAAATTGCCAAAGTTTACAAGGCTCTCAGGCAGGGACAGATCATTGATCCAGCCTGGTATGAACATTGCTCCCCTGAGCTCGAAGTGATTGTTGAAAAGATTGTACATTGCAATGAATAAGGGGAATTGAATGAGCATTGGCAGACATCCAGACATTGGATTGTAGTGTTCCCTCTTATATAGCTCGGCCATTTCCTGATTGAGCTTCTGTGGATTGTTCTTATACTTGGCCTGCAATTCTTGCATCTTGGGCTGGAGTTCCGACATTCTCGCCGTAGCGAGCGACCCTTTCTTTGTAAGTGGGTAGAATAGCAGCTTTATCAGCACGGTAACGAGAATGATGGCTATACCATAATTAGGAATTAGGCGATAAAAAACATTGAGCAGAAATTTCAATATGGTTTCCAACCATCCAAGAATGCCCGAGCCTTCCATGGCGTCTTCCAAATTTAGGTTGGAAAGACCAAATCCGTTTTTGTCCGCATACTCATATTTTCCCAACTCCGCGGATGTCTTGGGTCCAAAATAGAAATAGTAAGTATCGGTAGTTGAGGAACCAGAGAAGGTGCTTCTCAAAAGCCCCAGACTATTGGTCTGGTTAATAAGCGGATCCTGGGCGGTTGCTATTTCGTAAGCCGATATTGGTGCTTGTGGAATAGCGATAAATGTAAAATATTTTCCGGACAAGGCTACCCAGCTTGCGTTTGGCGCTATGGTGTCTGAGGTATTGGCCTTGAGATTCTGTTTCTTTTTCTTGCCATCGATTTCTGCGATGTATTTTCGATAATCGGCATTCTTGGGCATCTGATCGAAGCGCGGACCAATCTGTGGTCCAAGGTCGATCCTATAAGCAACTCCATTTGTTCCCAGAAAAATGGGTTTGCCTTCGGGCTGTTCGATGCTAATTGCGAGCCCAAATAGATATTCTCCATCGCGGAATGAAAAGACCTTCTTGAATATAAAGGGGACCTTTTCGTCGCTTCCTGCCATCTTTGCCTCGAACATCCTCGAGAAGGCAATTGTCTTTTTACTATCATCGAGATACTGGGCGTTCATAAGCTCGCGCATTGGCGCGGAAGATTGACCAAAGGAGACAGAAAGCCCGTCCGCACCCTGTGAGCCGGCCACAACCATGTCCACTCCGCCTCTGGAGTCCCTTAAATCCTTATGCTTTTTGAGGGTTAAAGAGACAAGCTCTCCACCCGCGTTGGTAAATGTCGCTCTAACTACATCGGTCTCTATAATATGGTGCTCTTCGGCAGCCGGAATAGGTATAATATCGGCCGTAGGGCTGCTGCCAGAAGATATAGGTATGATAGATGGCAGCGCTTTTGCGGGAGATGCTGAGCTCGGCTCTTGCTGAATTGCTTGCTCGTTCGCTCCTGCCTGGTCAGAACCCTGTGTCGTTTGTTGCTGTGTGGCGGGAGGAAAAAGTACACTCTGTACAATAAACCCAACGCTCACGATTACCGTGGATAGAATCACGGCTAAAATCATGCGCTTGCGTTCTTCTTTCGAGGTTGTTTGTTGTTCGTAAATCTCATTCATGGTACTGGATCATAGCCTCCTGGATTTCCTGGATGACAGCGGATTATTCTTTTGAAAGCTAGCAAGAGCCCTTTCAGGGGTCCATATTTACGGATCGCGGCGTACGAATACGAAGAACATGTAGGGTAAAAGCGGCATGATGGTTGAAAAAGAGGTGATATTAGGAACTGGTATAAGCGAATTGCTATCAATAGAGGAATAGATAATATTTCTTTGATGATATTCATAACAACAAATCCGCCTTGCGAAGCAAATACTGCATTGCGCTATAATATTCAGCAAATGTTTCAAACCCTGGATAGAGCACGAATACAATATCATACCCCGGCTTGATAGAATTACGAATATGTCGCCAGGCTTCTCTGGCAAGCCTTTTAGCTCTATTTCGTGCTACGGCGCCGGAAAAAGCTCGCACTGCAATAAATGCCACTCGACTTTCCTGCCCTTCTTTTAGAAGGATATGCATTCTCATGCCTTTGCAGGAAAACCGTGCTCCTTTCTCAAAAATCAGATCGATTTCCCTGGTTTTCCTCACCCGAAGGCTCTTCGGAAAGCTCCGATCCTGCCGTGTCTCCAGAAATCCGTCTCGGGTGTTTTCAGTATTTCTTCTTCTCATCTGAGACAGAGAGCTTTATCCTACCTTTTGCTCTTCTTCTGCTAAGAATCTTGCGGCCGTCTTTAGTCTTCATTCTAGCACGAAAACCGAATTTTCTATTGCGTTTAACTCGGCTCGGCTGATAGGTGCGTTTCATGGTCTATTCTCCTTGCATAAACGGTTGCAAGAGCTCTTCCCAAGATTTCTCTTCCAGGATCTCTCGCCACAACCGGAAAATTGTACAATCAAGCGCTGGAGTATAGACTGCAAAAGAGCCTTTGGTCAACCGCCTTTCGGCTGCTTAGGGCGTGGGCTCTGCCCTGGGCGAAGCCTCTTTGGTGTCTTCTATCATAAATGCGAGGCCGTTTATCTCCAATTCAGGATAGCTCTTCGATATTCGCGCCAAAATCCTCTCCTGGTTCAGCTGTAGAAGCTGAATCCAGCCAGAATGGTCGGCAGAAATGATGAGAGAGTGATGAACTATTCCTTTAGGCCTCGAATGATCCGCAAGCCGCTCGCCAACTATTTTTTTCCATGTCGACCGAAAAGCTCCGAATTGTGTGGCAGCCTCGAACATATTGTCATCGAAAAAACGGGAAAGAATCTCAGATGCTTTCTTCACGCGAAAATCTTCCATGGCTTACCTTGTAAACTATTGTAGTCCAATTTGCATATTCTCGCCATGGTTCTTCGGGCAAAAAGGTGAAAACCGATTGGGCACCAATTTCCTTTTCTGGCAGAAGCGAAAAAAACCTTCGCCGCTTTGCCACATCGAGCTCCAAAAGTACATCATCTACCAGCAATACCGGAAATCTCGGTTTTCCGCCTTGAGACAGTTCCGAAAAAAGGTAGACTTGTACTACGCGCAAGATAAGAGAGGCAAGTCGAAGTTGACCTGTCGACGCAAAGGCAGAAAAATCCCGGCCTTCCATGGTGAATACCCATCTATCGCGGTGTGGTCCGGACAATGTCGTGCCAGCCTCGATATCTTTCTGGCGTCGATGTGCTAGAGTCTCGACAATCTCGGATATAGATGCTTCCTCGGGCCAGTTTGGTCTGTACTGGATAGAAACCTCTGTCCCCAGTTGGGAGACTTGCTCATATCTCTCTGGAAAACGATCCTCGAAAAGGCGTGAAAGTTTTTTGCGGTAAAACATAAGCTCAGAACCATATCGAGCGAGCTGTTCATCGAGAGTATCCAGGAGACCAAAGGTATCTGTTTTCAAAGCTATGTTGCGGTGCTTCAGCAATCGTCTGTAAGAACGGAGCAAATCGATGTATTCGAGCCAAAGCATTCCAGCGCACTGATCGAAAAAAAAACCTCCGCTCCTCAGGCGCTCCGGAAGCAAAGGCCAAATCTTCGTGACAGAACACAACAGAAGGATTGTGAGCGACAAGCTCTTTCCTGTCCAAGAGTCGCTTTTGGTTGAGCAATATTTCCTTGCGGCCTTCTGGAAGATACCTGAGTGATATTTGATCGCGTACTATGTATCCTGGCTCGCTCCATTCAGCTCGCAGGAGAAAATCTGATCTTTCGTGCATTATAAGGTCTCTGTCTTGATGAGTTCGGAAGGAATTGCCATAGCTCAGACAGTATAAAGCTTCAAGAAAGTTCGTTTTTCCTTGACCATTTTCTCCAAGAAGAAAGATATTGCCAGTGCCCAACTCGAGCTCTGCTTCTTCTATGTTCCTGAATTGGGCAATTCGTATGTGCTCGAACGCCATTTATGGCTGCTGTATAGGCATCATGACATGGAAATAGTTCGAGGCTGGCTCTGGTCTGAGAGTGATCGCTCTAGATGGATCGCTGAACTCAATAGTGATATTTTCGCTGTCCATCACCTTAAGCGGATCTTCTAAATACCTCAAGTTCAGGAAGATTACCACGTCATCGCCATCGTATTCACAAGACAGTTCTTCGCGAGCTGCGCCGAGCTCTGTCTCTTCGGACTTAATAACCAGGCCTCGTCTGGAAATATCAAAGATAACCTTATTTGATCTCTCCACGAATAGAGAGACACGCCTAAGGGCAGATAGCAATTCATCTTTTGACACGCTAAACTTTTGGCGCTGATTTTGCGGAATAACTTTTTGATAATTCGGAAATCTGCCTTCGATTAGATAGCTTGTCAACTGGTAATTCCCAAAACGGAAGAAAATATTCTTCTCGCTTATAGCCATATATATTTGGCCTTCATCGGAAGCACGCTTTAGAATTACGGACAACACCTTCGGCGGAATTATCGCGGGGCGAAAATCAGGAATATTCCCTTCCTCTATAGACATATAGGCGAGTCTACGACCATCTGTGGCTACCATAACTAATTCGTTTTCGGGAAGTTTTTCTATGAAAACTCCGTTCATAAAGAACCTCGTTTCATCATTAGAAACGGAAAAAATGGTCTGACTGATCATCTTACGCAAGTCTCTAGCTCTCAATGGAAAATACTGATTGTCTTCAATATCTGGGATAACCGGATATTTATCCCCAGCAATTGTCTTTAGCTGAAATCGCACATTCTTGGAGAGCGTCTTAATCTCAATTACCGAATCATGCTGTTCTAGAATCATGTCTCCTTCTGGAATCGAATTGGTGATTGCCAGTAGTTTGTCACAGAATACCGTAATTGCTCCCGGTTCGCTGTCTGAAACAGGAATCTCAGTCTCAAAGCCAACTTTAGCGTCCGTGGCTTTTATGATAAGTCTAGAATCAATAACTTCGAGATAGACATTGGACATAATAGAAAATGCATTTTTTGAAGCTATGATGTCCTGTGCGATTGCTATCTCTTTTGCAAAGGTATCTCGATCGCATACAAATCTCATGTGGCTTTTCC
>Ga0179948_1247095_pt1 | contig 12242 bp, 10 predicted proteins | sample AD_JPNNA6_sludge_FD_135925 | JGI IMG/M metagenome (GOLD analysis project Ga0179948, IMG submission 135925) | Metatranscriptome of active sludge microbial communities of municipal wastewater-treating anaerobic digesters from Japan -... | ecosystem: Engineered > Bioreactor > Anaerobic > Digestate...
CCTGTAAAGAACTCGCCTCCCCATATATTGCCGTCCTCACCATATCCGGTTCCGTCAAAGGCAACACCTATCACATCGCCTGACAAATTGTTTTCCGCCATGCATGAAGCTATATGTGCCTGATGATGCTGCACAAAGTATATTTTTTTATTAAGGCTTACGGCATATTTGGTTGAAAGATACTCGGGATGCATGTCGCAGGCAACTATATCAAAATCGGTATTTAATATTCTTTTAAAATGCTCTATTCCCTCTTCAAAGGATTTATTTGTCTCCATATTTTCAAGATCACCGATATGATGGCTTATATAAAACTCATCACCCTTCGACAAGCAAAACGTGTTTTTAAGCTCACCTCCGCAGGCTAAAACCCTTGGCAAAGCCTTGCCTTGAGTATCTACAGAAAGAGGCAAAGGAACATATCCCCTCGACCTTCTTATGATGTATTCTCTTCCTAAAACCTCTCTGGTCACGGAATCATCGGTCCTTATATATATTTCCCTGTCGTTTGTCAAGAAGAAATCCGCTATGTCTTTAAGACCTGAAAATGCATCTAAGTCCTTATAAAAAATGGGCTCACTGCTCCTATTTCCGCTTGTCATAACCAGCATATCGGTTTTGACCGTATTTATGAGACCTAAATGTATGGGAGTATACGGAAGCATAACCCCTAAAAAGGGATTGCCCGGTGCTATCATGCCAGGAAGCATGTCCATATCCCTTAATTTAAGTAGCACAATGGGAGCTTTGTTTGACTCTAAAAGCTCTCTTTCAAATGAACTTATATGACAATATTTTTTTGCTGTCTCAAAGTCCTTCACCATTACTGCAAAAGGCTTGTCATCCCTTACCTTTCTTTGGCGAAGTGTCCTTACCGCTTCTTCATTTAGTGCATCACACGAAAGATGATATCCTCCAATTCCCTTTATTGCTAGAATTTGTCCTTCCGAAATAACTTTACTGCAATATGAAAATATATCTTCACTGTCGATGTTTTTTCCCATTCTGTCCATAATCTTTATGGACGGCCCGCAGCTTTTACATGATACCGGCTGTGCATGATACCTCCTGTCCAAGGTATGGTTATATTCCGCTTTACAGGATGGGCACATTTCAAATACTTTCATTGTTGTTTTATCCCTGTCATAGGGAGTCCCCTCGATTATGGTAAACCTGGGACCGCAATTTGTGCAATTTATAAAAGGATACATATATCTCTTATTATTACTGTCAAAAAATTCCTCCCTGCAATCGCTACAAACCGACAAATCGGGAGATATATAAGTATTTCTTTCCCCAAAAATACTGCTCTCTTTTATTTTAAAACCATCAAACCCAATCTTCTCATGATTTATTATTGTCATTTCCTTAATCCATGAGTTTTTAGGCGCATCTTCCTTAAGCCTTCTGCAAAATTCATCGATATTGTTTTTGCTGCCCTGTGCAACAATTTCTACACTGCTGTCCTTATTGTTTACAAATCCGTTTATAGAAAGAGCATTTGCAGTTCTCTCAACAAAAGGTCTAAAACCAACGCCCTGAACAACACCTGAAATTTTTATACTGACACAAACCGTATTTTCCTGATCCATTCGTAATTTGCTCCAAAAATGAAGGATTTTTGATACATTAAGTACATTATTAATCTAAGTATATATTTCATGTATAAAAGTTTCAATAATGTACTGTCAAAAATGTTCTATCAAATATTATCCCATCAAATTAAATCTTTAATAATTTGCTTTCATTATGGTAAAATAATATGGTTTTTCATTCTAATGCTTCCTAAAATCAAATTGTTAGAGTATAATACCAGTATAAGCTAATAGATTATTTACTATAATTTGACTTTTATTTTATATTATTATTGTATTATTATTCTTTGGAGGAATTATGCACGATAAGGTTAGCATGGAAGATATCGCAGCAAAATTAGGTATTACAAAAAATACCGTTTCGCTGGTTTTTAGAAACATGCCTGGAATCAGCGAAAAAACAAGAAAATCGGTTTTGGAAACCGCAAAACAGTTAGGCTACAAATATAAAAAAGATTTAAAAAATACTGCTACAAAAAAGACTCCTTTAAGGAATATCTGCCTTCTGCAGTCTAAAAGCACATATGATACAACAGGTTTTTTCGCTTTTATCCAGCTTGGAATTGAGGCTGAGTCCAAAAAGAACGGCCTTAATCTCATGTTGCATATATATGATGACAGCGATGAAAACTTTGAAGTTCCCATGTGCATTTCTGAAGGTCTTGTATCAGGCGTGATAACAATTGGACGAGTTAGAAAGAGCACTGCCAAAATACTCAATTCTTTAAACATACCCATGGTTATGGTTGATCACTACTATGAAGATATTTATATAGACTATGTATTAAGCGACAACCAGAACTGCGGTTATACTGCTACTGAGTATCTTATTAATCATGGTCATACCCAATTGGGTTTTACTGGAGATATAAAAGCTGCTGTAAGCTTTTATGACAGATATGTAGGATTTTTAAAGGCACTTGACATTTACAATATAAAGCTTAATACCGATTATCTTATCACAGATAAAAGCATTGGTGTTTTAACATCTCAAAGCCTTGATCTTGCAGTCAATGAGATGAAAAAACTGCCTGCCATGCCGACAGCTTTCTTTTGCTGCTGCGATCATGAGGCAATATCGGTAATTAAAGTCCTTAACATATTAGGATACAAAGTACCCGGTGATATTTCAATAATCAGCTTCGATAATATTGACTTATCAAACACCATAACACCGCGTCTTACAACGTTGAATGTTCACAAGGAAATTATGGGTGCAAAAGCTGTTCAAAAGCTTTTAGAAAGGATAAACTTTCCCGACGGTCCAAAGGAAAAGATACTTCTTTCTGCAGAAATCATTGAAAGGCAATCAGTTAAAAATATAAAAAAACAAATCGGATCTTCCCGATAAACTTAAATCGATAAACTTTAAACTGTTTTAGTACTAAAGAAACAGTTTATTTTGTGTTGTCAAAATATTTTACTGCATCAGATACATCGATTTTTATCTGCTCCACCAGCTCATCAACGCTTTTAAATTCTTTTTCAGCTCTTAAGTACTTTAAGAAAAACACTTCAATTTCACTGCCGTAAATATCTTTGTTGAAGTCCATAATATAAGTTTCAATGGTTATTGGAAGGTCTTCCTTAAAGGTAGGATTTATTCCAATGCTTGTAACACTGTTATAGACTTTATTTTCTATAAGCGTTCTGGTTATATAGATCCCTGTATGAGGCAGTATAATGCTTTCTGAAAAAGAAAGATTCGCGGTGGGAAACCCTATTGTATTTCCAACACGCCTGCCCTTTTTAACAGTCCCTTTGATTGAAAACTCTCTTCCGAGAAACTTGTTGGCCTTATCAATATTTCCCTTTGATATGTACTGTCTAATGGATGTACTGCTTACTATGTGATTGTTTATCTTTACAGGAGGTATTACTATTACATCAAATCCGTATTCCTTTCCCGCTTCTTTTAGAAGCTCAGCATCCCCCTGACCCTTATATCCAAACCTGTAATCAAAACCTGTGACAGCCAGTTTAACCTTAAGCTTCTTAACCAGCACGTCCTTTATAAAGTCCTCCGGCTTCATTCTTGAATAAGCATCGTCAAACTCGTCAAAATACAGATAATCAAGTCCACTGCCTTGAAGAAGCTCTATTTTCTTATTTATGGTGGTTATAATAGGAGTATTAAGCTTTTTCCTTAATATATTCTCAGGATGTCTCAAAAAAGTGTATACAATGGAATCAAGTCCCTTAAGCTTGGACTCATTTATAAGTGTATTTATAAGGGTCATATGACCTATGTGCAGCCCATCAAAGTTTCCAAGACCAACCCCTGAATCCTTTTGCATCCTTTCATTCTCTCTACGTGCATCTCTGCTTCCATAAATAACCTGCATTTTACTCACCTAAAAACACTTTCTTTGACTTTAAAAGTACCCTTCCATTTTTTATATTAACCATGCCTAAAGCAACAAATGCCTTATCGCTGTTATATACTCTTATAAGCTCCCCATCAACAAAATTATCATTTGAGATTTCCACTATGCAGCCGTTTAACAATTTTTTGTCCTGATGTTTTTCCAGTACCCCAAACTTGTAGCCATCAAAAGCCTTCTCGACAGGAATCATATACCAGTCCAGGGTGCCGTTATTTGCATATTCATTTATCTCCTCAACGGTCAGTGCATCTTTTATGTTAAAATTGCCTGCACTAAGCCGCACGAGAAAAGACATGTGTGCACCGGTCCCAAGCCTTTCACCTATATCGGAACACAATGTCCTTATATAAGTCCCCTTAGAGCATCCGACATCAAACAAAATCCTGTTATCGCTGAAAATATCGATTATTTTTATAAAGTATATTTCTATGTCCCTGGGCTTTCTCTCAACAGTAATACCTTTACGTGCCAGCTCATACAGCTTTTTGCCGTTGATTTTCACTGCCGAATACATGGGAGGGATTTGCTGCTGCTTGCCTATAAATGACTCAAACACCTTCACTATCTCGTCCCCGGTAACATTTACAGGCCTTTTAGCGATTATATTTCCCAAACCATCCTGGGTATCCGTTTCCACGCCAAGGGTCATTTCAGCTCTATATACCTTATCTTTATCAGTCATATACTCTATAATCTTTGTAGCTTTACCCACACATACAGGCAAAACGCCTACCGCAGCAGGGTCCAATGTACCTGTATGACCAATCTTGGAAGTTTTAAGAACCCCTCTTAAGAAGCCTACAACATCAAAGGATGTCATTCCAGGAGGCTTTAATACATTTATTATTCCATCCACCTATAATAACCTCTTCAATTCTTCATATACAGACTTTTTGACACTCTCCAAATCACCTTTTATTGTACAGCCCGCAGCCATCTTGTGGCCTCCGCCTCCAAATTTGAAGGCAACCTGTCCCACATCAATATAGGATTTGGATCTTAAATTAATCTTGTACTCACCCTGTGATTTCTCTCTTATAACTACTGACGATTCTACGCCTTCAATATTTCTTCCTATATTGACAATGCCGTCACAGTCCTCTTCTTTAGCATTTGCTGCCTTAAGCATTTCGTTTGTAATACTTACAAAAGCAAGCCTGCCTTCCTCAAGAAGCTCCAATGTATTAATCGCATAGCCCATAAGTATTACTCTCTCTTTGGTCGTAGAATCAAAAACCCTCTGTGCAACCTCTGCTACTTTAACTCCACATTTTACCAGACCCGATACAATTTCATGGGTTTTAGATGTTGTATTATTGAATTTAAAGCACCCTGTATCGGTAGCTATGGCAACATACAAGCATGTGGCAATATCAGCATCAATCTCAACATTTAAAAGATTTATGAGCTCATATATTATCTCACCTGTTGCAGCCGCATTTACATCAAGATAATTATAGCGGGCAAACCCTGTGTTGGTACCGTGATGATCGATATTTACAGTATTATCGGTACTGTTAAAAACTTCTATCCTCTTTCCGACTCTGCCGGTATCACCTGTATCTAAGGCTATTACCATATCAAAGCTGCGGCTGGAAGTTCCATCATAAATCACAACATCCTCTAAAGGCAGGAAGCTGTAAATATTAGGAATCGTCTCTTCCGCTATTATTTTTATATCCTTGCCAAGTTTTTTTAATGCAATCCCCAATGCAAGACAAGACCCCCATGCATCCCCATCTGCTTGAATATGAGGAAGAATTGCAATACTTTTACAATTTTCCATTCCTCTTATGATATCAACTAAATTCAAATCAACACACCGCCTTACTCCTTTTCGCCGATTTCATCATCACCTTTTACAGTTTCATTTATAAGCTTGGTCATATATACTCCATGCTCAATTGAGTCATCAATTTCAAAATGCATCTCGGGTGTATAGCGCAGCTGCATCCTATGCCCTACCTCCCGCCTTATAAATCCTGCGGCACTTTTTAAACCTTCCTGAGCGTTCTTTTTATCTTCTTCACTGCCTAAAACACTTATATAAACCTTTGCGTGTCTTAAGTCCTTTGTAACATTTACAGAAACAACGCTAACCATACTTGGCATGCGAGGATCCTTTAATTCATTCATGATTATACTGCTGATTTCTTTTCTCATTTCTTCTGATATTCTGCTTGTTCTATCTCCCATAAAAACACTCCTCAAATTCTTAATGCCTTATAAAGCGGTAAATTATTAAAGAACAACTTCCCCCTTACAGCTCATAGGGGAAGTCATTTCCTTAATCACACCTTAACACGCCTTAATATTAATTATTATACTTTTATCTTTCCACTTCTTCCATTGTATATGCTTCAATTATATCAGTATCTTTTAAATCGTTAAACCTTTCAAAGGACATACCGCATTCAAAGCCCTGTGCCACTTCTTTGACATCGTCCTTAAACCTCTTTAATGAAGCCAGTTTACCTTCAAAAACCACTATTCCATCCCTAATAATCCTAACATCGGAGTGTCTGGTAAACTTTCCGTCAGTTACATAGCAACCTGCTATAGTACCTATTCCTGAGACCTTAAACAACTGTCTTATTTCAGCATGACCCTGAACAACTTCCTTAAATGTCGGCTCAAGCATACCCTTCATGGCAGCTTTAATATCCTCTATGGCATTGTAAATGATCCTGTAAAGTCTTATGTCAACACCGACATCCTTAGCCTTCTCGGCAACATTTATACCAGGTCTGACATTAAATCCTATTATTATAGCATTGGAAACCTGTGCTAATGTAACATCATGCTCAGATATTGCACCAACGCCTCCGTGGATTATCTTAACTCTAACTTCTTCATCACTAAGCTTTTCAAGAGACTGCTTAACTGCTTCAACAGAACCCTGTACATCCGCTTTGACTATGACATTGAGTTCTTTAACCTTACCTTCTTGTATCTGACTGAAGAGATCTTCCAAAGTTACCTTTGCAGTTGATTTAAGATGCTCTTCCCTTAACCTGAGCTTTCTCTTTTCAGCAAGCTGTTTTGCAGTCTTTTCATCCTTAATTGCATAGAATGTTTCGCCTGCTTCCGGAACTTCAGGCAATCCCAATATTTCAACCGGCATTGAAGGCCCGGCCTTCTTGATATGGTTGCCCTTATCGTCTACCATGGCCCTTATTCTACCAACTGTAGTACCTGTAACAATTGAGTCACCATGCTTTAAAGTTCCTCTCTGCACAAGCATTGTAGCTATAGGACCTCTATCCTTATCGAGTTTTGCTTCTATAACGGTACCCTTTGCCTGTCTGGTTGGATCGGCTTTAAGCTCCATCATATCTGCAGTAAGAAGAACCATTTCTAAAAGTCCATCAATATTTTCCCTCTTTTTCGCAGATACATTCACACATATAACGTCTCCGCCCCATTCTTCAGGTACAAGACCATACTCCGTCAATTCCTGCTTAACTCTGTCAGGATTAGCACCCGGCTTATCTATTTTATTGATAGCTACTATTATTGATACATTAGCGGCTTTCGCATGGTTTATGGCCTCAACTGTCTGCGGCATTACACCATCATCGGCAGCTACCACCAATATAGCTATATCGGTAACCTGAGCACCTCTTGCTCTCATGGCTGTGAAAGCTTCATGACCAGGTGTATCAAGGAATGTAATATTCCTGTTATTTATTTTTACAGAGTAAGCACCAATATGCTGTGTTATTCCTCCTGCTTCGCCCTTAACAACATCAGCTTCTCGTATAGCATCCAAAAGCGACGTTTTTCCGTGGTCAACATGCCCCATAACAACAACAACTGGCGGTCTGGGCTCTAACTTGCTTTCATCTTCGTTTTCTGCATCATCAAAGAGAATGTCTTCTTCACTGACCTCTACTTCTTTCTCAGCTGTAATGCCAAATTCCTCGGCAACTATGGCAGCAGTATCAAAGTCCAACTCATGATTTAATGTAGCCATTACACCAAGAGCCATGAGCTTTTTAATGACTTCTGTTGCTGTCTTTTTAAGAGTCTCGGCCAAGTCTTTAACTGTGATGCTCTCTCTTATCTTTACATGAGTAAGAACAGCTTTTGGCGGTATATGCTTGTTTTCAGTTGAGCCTCTGACATCTTTTTTAGGCTTTGGAGACTTCTTAGTCCTTTTAAAACCATCGCTGTCATAAAACTCATCCAATATGAAATCCTCTGAAAGTACTTCCGAAATGCCTTTCTTTTCAGTAAGCTTAACAGCATTCGGTTTAAACCTTTCACTCTTATTGACAAAAGGCTTTGCACCATCTTTCTTTTGCTCTCTTTTTATATCCCTATCCACATCCTTGACTGAGAGCTCACGCTTTAACTCATTCTTTGCAGAGGATAATTCTTCCTTCTGTGCAGCTGTTAAATCAGCCTTAGGAATCTCAGGGAGTCTATCACCATGTTTTGCAGCCGATCTGTCATTCGGCCTGTTAAATGGCTTATTACCGTCATTAGGTCTGTTAAACGGTCTGTCACCCTGCCTATTGTTGTTTCTGTTGTCATTCTGTCTAAAATTCGGTCTGTCATTTGGCCTGTTGCCGGCTGCATTTTTATCATTATTCCTATTTGTGTTTATGTTCCTGTCATTTGGCTTGTTATGCTGATGCTGTCTATCGTTTTGCTTGTTAACATTTCTGTTATCATTTCTGTTTTCAGACTTCAAGCCCTTATTATGGCTCTGATTGTGGTTTTGCTGTACATCAGCTTTATTAACTGATGGCTGCACCTGTTTTTTATCAACATTCGCATTAGCCTTAACCTCATGGTTTTTAGCTTCAAGCGCTCCATCAACGGATTGCTGATCGGATATTACTTTTTCTTCAGGCTTTACGTCCTGTATAATATTTCCAGCGCTCTGAGCATCAACCTCTATTTTTTCCGTTCCATTCACATTACTTTTCTCGACTATACTACTCACCCCATCATTAGCAGACTGTTTTTCAAATCTCTTTGTTTCATTTTTCTTGTCATCTGACGATTTATCTTCATTTTGGTTTATAGTAGGACCCTTTACAGTCGAGGTACTTTCAACAGGCTTTGAAGTAACCTTTTGCTCCTGTATCAGATTGCTTCTATTATCCTGTTTTGCTTCATGCTTTACATCATGTTTTGCATTATCGTGTTTTGCATTATCGCTTTTATCACTATCAGCATTATTGCTATTTTTTAAGCTATGGTTAAGATAATCATCTATATCGGTATTTCTGACAAATCCTGCCCTAAGTCCTGAGTTTGCCTCTGCTGTTCTTACAATAGATCTATGTCCTTTTCCTTCCTTAGGTGTCTTAGTCGTACTTGTCTTAGCAGTATTCGGTGACGATACTACCTTTTCGTCCACATTATCCGAACTTGAATCAATAATTATTTCTGTCTTTCTAATTATCCTTGGTGCCTGCTTTGCAGCCTTTTTTGTTTTACTCTTCAAGTCGGCACTTGCCACATTAGGTACAGGATTTGAATTCAAAATTGGATTTGAAGCATGTGGTGACTTCTTCTCTTCTGCTTCCGGTTTCTTGACCTTATCCTGTTTAATAATTCCTATATGGTTATATAAAGCCTCAATTTCTTCATCACTTAATAAGCTCATATGGTTCTTTACATGTATATCGATTTCTGCCAACTTCTCAGTAAGTCTCTTGCTTGTTGTATTCAATTCTTTTGCCAGCTCATATACTCTGACTTTATCCATTATGCTCACCCCCAAATTCATCAGTACAGCTGTCAATCTTTTCAGCCAACTTCCTTGCAAACCCTTCATCCAGTATGGCTATCACAGAACGTATATCCTTTCCGATATGCCTTCCAATAAGTTCTTTAGTACCAAAAAAACGAATTTCCACATTTCTGAATTTACACTTGTCTGTAAACTTCTTTTTTGTATTTAAAGACGCATCTTTTGCCACTACTATAAGATTAACATTATTACTTTTTATAGCTCTTTCACAAGCTTCTTCCCCGGACAACAATCTACCTGCTTTTACGGCTAAACCCATGAATGAGTATATGTTATGATCCATCCAAACCCTCCAATTGATCTTTTAATTGAGTATAAATCTCTTCACTTATAGCAGTTTCAAATGCTCGTTCTAATTTTTTACCTTTTTTCGCTTTCTCAAAACAAGATAGGCTGTTGCAAATATATGCCCCTCTTCCCGGCTTCTTACCAATGGGGTCCAACGAGATTTCGTCTTCCTTATTCTTAACTACCCTTATAAGCTCTTTTTTAGGCTTCATTTCCTGACACCCAATACACATTCGAAGAGGTATTTTTCTTTGCTTCACGTATTAATCCCTTTCCCTTCTTATTTGATCTAACAAAAATTCATGCTTTAATTATCTTCATCTTCATATTCATCAAACCCTTGAGGCTGTTCCTCTTCATTATCCTGGTATTCTTCGTTTCCTTCATTTTCTTCATATTCCGAATTGTCATATTCGTCATACGGCTCAAAGTCGTCCTCCATGGGTTTAAAGAGATCAAAACTGCTGTACTGTGCATCCTGTGAACCTTCATCATTATAGTTAAGAAGCTGCTGCTCAATTGTTGCCCTAAGCTGTGATTCACTTTTTATATCAATTTTCCATCCGGTCATCTTTGCAGCAAGTCTTGCATTTTGTCCTTCCTTGCCTATAGCAAGTGAAAGCTGATAGTCAGGAACAGTTACTTTTGCACTTTTTTCCTCTTCATTAATACTAACCCTTATTACTTTTGCAGGACTTAAACTTGCAGATATAAAAACCTCAGGATCACTGCTCCATTTTATTATATCTATTTTTTCCCCTCTTAGTTCATCAACAATGGCCTGAACTCTTGTACCTTTTTGACCGACGCAGGCACCAACTGGGTCTACATTGGGGTCTTTGGAAAAAACTGCAATTTTTGTTCTGGAACCCGGCTCCCTTGCTATGCTTTTTATTTCAACAATCCCCTCATGTATCTCAGGAACTTCCAGCTCAAACAGCCTTTTAACAAGCCCTGGATGTGTCCTTGAAACCGCGATCTGAGGTCCTTTTGTCGTCTTTTTAACTTCAAGGATATATGTCTTAATCCTGTCGTTAAACTTGTATTCTTCTCCCGGTGTCTGCTCTGATGCTGCCAAAACAGCCTCAGCCTTCCCCATATCTATTATTACATTTTTTCTTTCAAACCTTTGAACTATACCTGTTACGATATCGCTCTCCTTGTTTGAAAACTCATCATAAACTATTTCTCTTTCCGCTTCTCTTATTCTCTGGACAACAACCTGTTTGGCAGTCTGTGCAGCGATTCTTCCAAAATTCTTGGGCGTAACTTCTATTTCTGCCACATCGCCGTCAGTAAGCATTCCGTCCAACCTCTTTGCCTCATCCAATGATATCTCAAGATTGTCATTAACAGGCAGAGAGCTTACCTTCTTTAAGGCATAAACCTTAACATCACCTGACTCAGCATTAAATGTAACTTTGACACTCTGTGAAGAACCGAAGTTACGTTTGTACGCAGAAATCAAAGCAGCCTCAATGGCCTCAATCAATATATCCTTTTTAATTCCTCTTTCTTTTTCCAACTGATCCAATGCATGGATTAATTCCGCACTCATTTTATTCCTAAACCTCCCTAAAATAAATCTTAGAATTTTATTGTCCTTTTCACAATCGCTACCTTATCCCTGTCAAATTCAAGTATCTTATCGTTCGACTCTATAATTGAAATTTTACCGTCTATAAGTCCGTTCAGCTTGCCCTCAAATATTTTCTTCCCGTCTATAGGCTGGTAAAGCTTAACTTCTACCTGCTCACCTTTATACTTAATAAAATCTTTATCTCTTTTTAAAGGTCTCTCAATTCCAGGTGATGATACCTCCAGAAAATAATGCTGTGGAATAGGATCAACTCTGTCAAGTTCCTGTCCAAGTGCCTCACTGACCAGCTGACAGTCATCTATCGATATACCGCCCTCTTTGTCTATGTAAACTCTCAGGTACCAATTGGCTCCTTCTTTAAGAAACTCTACATCCACCAATTCGAAATTGTTTTTTTCTGTAATGGGTGAAACCATTTCCGTCACAATATCCTCAATTTTTTGCCTGGCCATACTTACCTCCAATCCTCAATCAAAAAAAATTAACACTACGTGCTATTTCCGGCATTATCGCATATCTATTATGGTTTTTACACTTGATTCTCAAAACTTTTTCAAAAACAATGCGAAAGAGTGGGATTTTCCCACTCTTCTCTACTTTTA
>Ga0179948_1187335_pt1 | contig 12070 bp, 11 predicted proteins | sample AD_JPNNA6_sludge_FD_135925 | JGI IMG/M metagenome (GOLD analysis project Ga0179948, IMG submission 135925) | Metatranscriptome of active sludge microbial communities of municipal wastewater-treating anaerobic digesters from Japan -... | ecosystem: Engineered > Bioreactor > Anaerobic > Digestate...
CCTTTTGACGAATCCCAGTGGTTCATTTACGAGGCTTCAGGCGCGGGAAGTAAACTTTAATCACTTCCCGGATATGAGTGTAAATCATTGCCGGAGTGAAGCATATTCTTGAATACGACGCACCAGTTAAAGCATAAACTGAGGAAAGAAGTTTTAGATGCAAGGATCGCCTTGCCCCCCCATGTGGTTGCTGAAAAAAGCGCGCGAATTATCCAGAGGCTTTTGAAGTTGGATGAATACAGGTATGCTTCCACCATTATGACTTATCTTGACTTTCGCAACGAGGTCCGAACCGGAGAACTGGTCAAAAGGGCAATGGCTGATGGAAAGAGGGTGGCTGTTCCCCTGACGGATCAGTCAAGCGGCATGTTAACGCCGTCATCCCTTAATTTTTACCCTGATGAGCTTGAACCGGGAGCCTGGGGTATTTTAGAGCCCAAGCTTAAGTGTGTGCGGCCACTGGACCCCCGTGAACTGGATCTGATTGTTGTTCCAGGGGTAGCCTTTGACAGGAGGGGAAACCGTCTGGGTTACGGAGGAGGGTTTTACGACCGTTTTCTACAAAGGACCAGTCCGGAGGCGTTATATATTGCCCCTGCCTATGAAATGCAATTATGTGACAGGGTACCCCAAAGCAGTGAGGACGTAAGGATGCACTGCTTAATCACGGAGGAACGAGTAATCCGGATCAGCTAATGCCTTCCTGCATTATTTCGGGATAAGATAAAAATTCCGCCTGATCCTGGATAAGGCCGGGTGAATGATAATAAGTTATAAAATTATAATAAGTTATTAGTTGGGAAAGTTGGATGCTGGCAAACCGGTTAATAAAAGTGTAGTGGCACAAAAATTGCAGTTATTTTATGTGGTAATTTATCAAAACAAGCCGGTTTGATGAGGTGTAATATTTATTTAATGCTATTATTCTTTGATGAATTCTGAAGTAAATATTTAAGCTACTGGCAGGATAATAGCAAAATAATTTGAAATACTTCCCTTAAGTTGACACCTGTCTAAGAACATGCTAGCATAGTAATGAACTTAATAATATAGGTCGAATCGAACAACGATAGGCCGGTAGTCCTTGATGGAGCAAGGGCTGCCGGCCTATTTATTTCTGTGGTTTCAATCTCCGGCAAACAACTGTCCTGCTCAAAGACAGGCCAGTTCATATTATCCATCCCGAAGCCCGGTTGGGCCCTGCAGAAATCACATGGCAAAGTATGATTAACTTTGCCTTGAGGGGTTTCTAAGTGCAAGTAAACCTTATGTTAAGACTTAAGCAATAAGCCACATTGACTAGTGAAAAGGATTTCAAGAGCATTGTGTTACATGTTTGGGAAGTAGTATTTATGTCAAGTTCTTGCTTAATTTAAAAAAACGCCTTATGAATGAGGGAGGATTCCGCTAAACCGTAAAATGCTGGTAAAGGAAGGAGTTATGTGGGGGCTGCCCTTGTGCCGGATTACTGGGGAGAGGTGGTGATGGCACGGCAAGAGAAAGAAAGAAAAATCAGGGCGGCTGCCAAAAAAGTACTTTTGAAAGGTGGTGAACTATTACCCGAAAAAAGTATTAACACGAAACAGGTTGATTTTTTGGTGGTTAACAACTACGCGTGTTCCAAAAACGACCGTGTCAAAACTGGTCAAGATTCAGTTATAGGGTCTAGTTATAGGGTCTAAATGGAGTTGGGGTTCAAGGTTAACGTTTCCCTCAAGAAATAATTCCTTTCATAAAAAAAGGGGGTATATCTATGGCAAATCCTCCAGCAGTAACAGTCTGCCTGGCGGGGAACGTCGGCAGATACAAGTCTTCTTTACCAGTAGGACAGCTAATCTTACGCGGGATCATGGCTGGAGCATATATTGCGGTCGGTGCTGGCCTGTGTACGGTTTGTGGTACCGGAGTGGCACCTTATTTGGGAGCTGGCGCAGCTAAACTAATCTCGGGCGCCGTCTTCCCGGTAGGCCTGATTGCCATCGTGTTGACCGGTATGGAATTGTTCACCGGCGACGCGATGCTTGGACCACTGGCTTACCTGCAGGGTAAAGTCGGTTGGGGTAAGATTTTGAATAACTGGCTCTGGGTATATATCGGCAACCTGATTGGTTCATTGGCTTATGCTTATATCATGGTTAACGGTCCTTTCACCCAGGGCGCCTTTTCAGCTGCTGAACCCAATGCTTTCGGGTTGAACGCGGTCTCAATCGCTGTGAGTAAGACCCTGGCCTACAAGGCAAACGGCAACATCGGCCTGTGGTCCTGCTTCCTGGCAGCCATTGGTTGTAACTTCCTGGTCAACGTCGCCATCATGCTGGGTATTACGGCCAAGGAGTTTATCGGAAAGTTCTTCGGCATCTGGTTCCCGATCATGGCCTTCGTTGCCACAGGCTTTGAGCACTGTGTGGCCAACATGTACTTCCTGCCGGCCGGCCTCTGGCTGTACCAGGCGTTTCCCGGCATTGCCGACAAAGTCGCGTCGACGGCGGCAGACGGCACAATCACCTACTGGAATCCCCTCCTGCACAAGTTCGGCGGGCTCACCTGGGGAGATGTATGGCTCTGGAACATCATTCCGGCAACTCTGGGCAATATTGTAGGTGGTATGATTTTCGTCGGATTCGTTTACTACTTCTGCTTCCGCGGCGAGTTTCCGGAAGAACTCATGAAATAATCATAAAGAGCAGACGCCTAATCTCTGGGTGTCTGCTCTCAGCCAAAGCAAATGGAACAGGGGGGGTTCCTCAATGCGTTTGTCCGTTCCTGCTTACTTCTGCCTGATATTTGCCACTGCCCTGATTTTGTTTACCTTTGCCTTGAATCCTGATCCATCCTTTTTATTAATTACGCTTCCGATGCTCGCGGTGCTCGCAGGCGTTCCCATCATTTTAAATATTATGAACAGGCGCCAGACGGAGAGTATAAACATGGATAGCTTCAAGCTTTATTCAATCAAGGACCTCTCCAGGCTTAACCCGGGTGACCCGGTTCGCCTGCGCGGCAAGGTCGAGGCGCTGTCATTAAAATGGCTTAACCGGCCTTATTTCAGGATTGATGACGGTAGCGGCAAAGTTGGAGTTATGTTGTTTGCGGCAGCGCACGAGGATATTAAACCCGGCGATACCATCGAAGCCGCCGGGACCCTGCGGAATTTTGGGAAATCAAGAGAGAAGAAGGTATTTGGAGTTAGAGTCGTAAAACTGAGCAGTTGAGAACAAGAGAAAAGCTGCTCACCAACTAAATGAGCCGTCAATCTTAGGGGCTATTGTACTTTTTGGATTGACCTGTGCTTATGTCTTGTTTGGCGTAGGGGACGGGTAAATTCCCGCTGATTTCCTTATAAGAAAATGTAAAAGGAGGAACAGCAATTGTCAGCTTGTACCTGTGAAAAAGTTGATCTGACAAAAGAAGATGCGGCGCTGGATAAACTGTTGGACCAGTACCGTGACTACAAAGGAGGACTCATTCCGGTCCTGCAGGAAGCCCAGAATATCTATGGCTACCTGCCCAAAGAAGCTCTCCAGAAGATAGCAAAAGAACTGAATATGCCGTTCAGCAAGGTTTTTGGCGTGGTTACATTTTATGCCCAGTTTCACCTGAAGCCGCGGGGCCGTTATATTGCCCGGATTTGTCTTGGCACTGCCTGCCACGTCCGGGGCGGCGCTAAAATATTCGAAGCCGCCAAGGAGCACCTGGGGGTTGAAGCAGGGGGCACTACAGATGATCTGCGTTTTACTTTGGAAACAGTAGCCTGCATAGGCGCCTGCGGCCTGTCGCCCTGCATGATGATCAACGAGGATACCCACGGCCGTCTGTCTCCAAAAGCTGTTGGCGATATTCTGGACAAGTACGAGTAGGGGAGGGACGAGAATGAATAATTTGAGCGAATTACGTGCCAAGTGTAAAGAAATGTACGAGAAGAAGCTAAGCCGGCCCCGTGTGGTTGTTGGCCTCGGGACCTGCGGCATAGCTTCCGGCGGCGACAAGGTTATGAAAGCTATTAAAGAAGAAGTCGCGGCTAAGGGCCTGGATGTGGATATCGATTTCACCAGCTGTATCGGGATGTGCTACCGCGAGCCCATGGTGGAAGTGGCTATACCCGGCATGCCCAGTGTCGTGTACGGGGATATTTACCCGGATAAAGTTCCTCAACTGCTGGAGAGCCACGTGGTGAACAAGACGCCCGTTTACGAGTGGGCGGCCATCCAAATCCCGGGCGACGCCACTCCCTTAGAGGGTATTGATATTATGGAAAAGGCCCCCTATTATGAGAAGCAGGTGCGTTCGGTAACCTCGCGTCTCGGGCGGACCAACCCGGAAAGTATTGAAGAGTATATTGCAACCGGCGGGTACGAAGCCATTGAAAAGTGTCTCTCAATGGATCGCCAGGCCATTATCGATGAAATCAAGAAGTCCGGCCTGCGGGGCCGGGGCGGCGGCGGCTTCCCCACGGGTAATAAGTGGCAGTTTGTTTACAACACCCCCGGCGAAAAGAAATATGCCGTATGTAACGCCGACGAAGGCGACCCGGGCGCTTTCATGGACCGCAGTGTCCTGGAAGGGGATCCCCACGCGGTTATGGAAGGCATGATGATTGCCGGCCTGGCCATCGGAGCCGACGAAGGATATATCTACTGCAGGGCTGAATATCCCCTTGCCATCCGCCGTCTTAACCTGGCCATCGCCGAAGCCGAAAAGTATGGTCTCCTGGGAGACAACATCCTGGGCAGCAACTTCAGTTTCCGGATTAAAATCAAGGCTGGCGCGGGTGCCTTTGTCTGCGGCGAAGAAACAGCCCTCCTGAACTCCATTGAAGGCCAGCGGGGGATGCCCCGGGTACGGCCGCCTTTCCCTGCCATTAAAGGGCTGTGGGGCAAGCCGACCTGCCTGAACAACGTGGAAACCTACGCCAACGTGCCCTTTATTATCCGTAACGGCGCTGACTGGTACGCCGCTATGGGAACCGAAAAGAGCAAGGGCAGCAAGGTGTTCTGCCTCACCGGCAAAATCAACAACACCGGTCTGGCCGAGGTACCAATGGGGATTACCCTGAGAGAGATCATCTTCAATATTGCCGGCGGCATTCAGGACGGCAAAAAGTTCAAGGCTGTACAGAGCGGTGGCCCCTCCGGCGGCTGCATACCCTCGGAGCACCTGGACACTCCCATTGACTACGATTCCCTGGCAGCCATCGGCTCGATCATGGGTTCCGGCGGTCTGGTTGTTATGGACGAAACCACCTGCATGGTGGACGTGGCGAAGTTCTTCCTGAACTTTACCCAGCTGGAATCCTGCGGCAAATGTACTCCTTGCCGTGAAGGCACTAAGCGGATGCTGGAGCTGCTGCAGAAGATCTGCGACGGTAAAGGAGAATTGAAGGACATCGATACCCTGGAGCGCCTGGCCAAAGTGATCAAGAATTCCGCCCTCTGCGGACTCGGTCAGACCTGCCCCAACCCCATTTTGACAACCTTGAGGTACTTCAGGGACGAGTATTTGGCACATATTGTGGACAAGCGCTGCCCGGCCGGCGTCTGTGCGGCACTGCTGGTATACGTAATCAATGCCGAGAAGTGCACCGGTTGCGGCGCCTGCCTGAGGGCCTGCCCAACGGGAGCCATCACCGGAGAGAAGAAGCAGCCCCACAGCATCGATGTCTCCATATGTATTAAATGCGGCGCCTGTATTACCAAGTGTAAGTTCGACGCTATCTCAAAGGCCTAAGGAGGGAGCTAATTGGCTAACGTAACCCTGACGATTAATGGCGTACAGGTAACTGTGCCTGCCGGCACAAGCCTGCTGGACGCCGCCACGGGGGCCGGTTTCTTCATCCCCACGCTCTGTCACGACCCGGCCAATCCGGGTTATGGTGGTTGCCGCATTTGCGTGGTGGAGGTAAAAGGTGCCCGGGCGCTGGTGGCATCTTGCGTAACGGAAGCAACAAACGGCATGGTGGTTGAAACCGAGTCTCCGGCGGTTCAGGATGCGCGGAAAACGATCATCGAACTGCTTCTGGCCAACCACCCCACGGACTGCCTGACCTGCGAAAAGAACGGCGACTGCCGCCTGCAGGACTATGCTTATCGCTACGATATCAGAAAGTCCAGCTTCGAGGGAGAAAGACACAACTACCCCATTGATAATTCCAACCCGTATATCACCCGGGATTTGAACAAGTGCGTCCTGTGCGGCAGGTGCGTGCGTACCTGTGCCCAGGTGTCTGATCGGCAGGTCATTGATTTTGCTTACCGCGGTTTTAATACCAAGGTGGCCCCGGCCATGGACACCAGCCTGGCGGAATCAACATGCGTCTCCTGCGGTCGCTGTGTAGCGGTGTGCCCTGTGGGTGCCCTCACTTTCACCTCCCTGGCCGGCAAAGGCCGGACCTATGAAATAAGGAAGGAAACAGTTACCTGTTCCTTCTGTGAAGCGGGTTGCAAGTTCGACTTGAACTACAAGGGCGGCAAAGTCATAGCCGCAACACCCAACGCTCCCGGGGAAGGGCGCCCCCTTTGCCTGAAGGGAAGGCTGGGCATGGAACTGCGCTATGTTGACAAGCCGGTTACACCCATGCTCAAGAGAGACGATAAGTTTGTTGAAGTTTCCTGGCCTGAAGCCCTGGAACTGGAAGGTGTGCTGGCCAGGCTCAAGGAACTGGGAGAATAGGGATTATACAATTTCCAAATAATTAATCTACGATCATAACTCCGAGCCATCCTACCTAAACCGTACCAGGCATGGTAGACGGCCGTCAGGGCGTAGTGGGAAACGACTACGCCTCCCACACTGGAAAGGAGTGATATTGAAGGGAGGCTTTGAATGGTGGCAACTGTAACACTTACCATTGACGGCATTCAGGTTACCGTTCCCAAGGGAACAACGGTCCTGGAAGCCGCCGAGAGTGTGGGTATATTTATTCCCACCTTCTGCCATGACCCCGAGCTCAGCAAACCGGGCGCCTGCCGCATCTGTGTGGTAGAGATTCCCGGAGCGCGCAACCTGCCGGCTTCCTGCGTGACCGAGGCCACGGATGGCATGGTTGTCTATACTGCTTCCGAGGCTGTTCTTGAAGCGCGCAAAACAAACCTCGAACTTCTTCTGGCGAACCACCCAGATGATTGCCTGACCTGTCATAAAAACGGTGACTGCCGCCTTCAGGAATACGCTTACTATTACGGTATTAAGGCTGACGCGTTCCCTGGTGAAAAACACCAGTATCCCATCGAGGATGACAACCCCTTTATGGTTCGCGATATGAACAAGTGCATCCTTTGCGGCAAGTGTGTCCGGGTATGCCAGGAAATTCAGGGCAATAACGTCATTGATTTTGCTTACAGGGGTTTTAGCGCTGTTGTTACACCGGCCATGAATACCACGCTCAGCGATACGGATATATCCAACTGCGTATTTTGCGGCAACTGCATCGCGGTTTGCCCGGTGGGAGCTTTGAGTGAAAAAGCCATGATCGGTAAAGGCCGCAAGTGGGAAGTTCAAAAGGTCACAACCACTTGCCCGTATTGCGGTGTTGGCTGTCAATTTGACTTGAACGTCAAAGACGGCAGGGTTATCGGCGTAACCTCGGCCGATGGCGATGTAAATGGACGCTTCCTGTGCGTAAAGGGACGTTTCGGTTACGGTTTCATCCATCATCCTGACCGCTTGACCACTCCTCTGATTAAAAAGGACGGGAAGTTTGTTGAGGCTACCTGGGACGAGGCAATCGCCCTGGTGGCGGAAAAACTGGGTGCTGTGAAAGAACAGTACGGTGGGGAAGCAATCGGTATTCTTTCTTCCGCCCGCTGCACCAACGAAGAAAACTATCTCATGAACAAACTCGCCCGTGCGGTGCTCGGTACCAACAGTATCGACCACTGCGCCCGCCTCTGACACGCTCCTACTGTCGCCGGTCTGGCGGCAGCCTTTGGAAGCGGTGCCATGACCAACAGCATAGCTGAAATTGCCGATGCGGACTTTATCCTCACAACAGGGACAAACACCACTGAAGGTCACCCTGTAATCGGCATTCAGATTAAAAAGGCCCTCCGGAATGGAGCCACTCTGGCTGTCATTGATCCCCGCAAAACAGAAATAGCCGAGCTGGCGAATTATCATCTCCGGATCAAGTCCGGTACAGATATAGCGCTTTTAAACGGTCTGGCCAATGTGATCATTGCCGAGGAGCTCTGGAACAAGGAATTTGTTCAGGAGCGCACCGAGGATTTTGAGGCCTTTAAAGAATCTGTGGCCAAGTACACACCCGAATACGTGGAAGAAATTACAGGTGTTCCAGCAGAGACAATCAAAGAAGTTGCCCGGGGCTACGCCAAAGCAAAATCTGCATCAATTCTCTACACTATGGGTCTCACCCAGCACGTCTGCGGTACCCACAACGTTTTTGCCGTGGCCAACCTGACCATGCTCTGCGGGCAGATTGGTAAAGAGTCCAGCGGGGTTAACCCCCTGCGGGGCCAGAACAACGTCCAGGGTGCCTGCGATATGGGCGCGCTGCCGGCTTTCTTCACGGCGTATCAACCTGTGGCGGCTGAAGCCAACCGGGCCAAGTTTGCCGCCGCCTGGGGTGTGGAAGAAGTTCCGTCCAAGCCCGGCCTGACTGTGGGCGAAATTCTCGACCAAGCCGGGAAGGCCATTAAGGCCATCTACATCATGGGTGAAAACCCGGTTCTGTCCGACCCGGACGCCAACCATGTGGTCCATGCTTTAGAGTCCCTGGACTTCCTGGTGGTGCAGGACATTTTCCTGACCGAAACGGCCCAGCTGGCCGACGTGGTCCTGCCTGCAGCCAGCTTTGCTGAAAAGGACGGTACCTTCAGCAACACCGAGCGCCGTGTCCAGTTGGTACGCAAGGCCATTGAGCCAATTGGTCAGGCCAAACCCGATTATGAGATTATATGCCTGATTGCAACGGCTATGGGCTATCCCATGAGTTATAATTCGGCTTCGGAAATCTTTGATGAAATGGCCAAGCTTACTCCCTCCTACGCCGGTATCAGCCATGAGCGCCTGGAGCAGGGGAGCCTGCAGTGGCCCTGCCCGACTCCCGACCATCCCGGGACCAAGTTCCTGCATGCCGGTAAATTCGGCAGGGGCCTTGGCAAATTCCACCCGGTAGAGCATATACCGCCTGCTGAAATGCCCGATGAGGAGTATCCGTTCATCCTCAGCACAGGCCGCAGGAGATATCACTACCATACCGGCACCATGACCCAGCGTACGGGCGCTTTGGAAGTATTCTATCCAACGGAGTACCTGGAGATAAATTGCGCCGATGCTGAGAAACTTGGTGTCTGCGACGGGGATATGTTGAGGGTTTCCTCCCGCCGCGGTACTGTGGAACTTGCAGCCAAAATTACTGACAAAGTCGTTCCGGGCTTGGTCTTTACTTCATTCCAGTATCCGGATGTGCCGATTAACAAGTTGACCAACCCGGTCACCTGTCCCATCGCCAAGATCCCCGAGTACAAGGTCTGCGCGGTGAAGGTCGAGAAGGCAGGCTAAAAGGGAGTCCATTGTATTTAATCAGTGGCATTTAAGAATCCTTGCTATGACCTGCGTAGCATTGCCCGGTTGAAAAGCCGGGCAATGCTTCTTGGCGTTTGTCCCGCTAACTACAACGCCGGGTGGAGAAAGAAACCCCGGCATTGACGGGCGGGAAAACAACTCACAGGCGAGGCTCACAGGCAATGGCGGCTAAGAAGGCAAGCGCAGGGAGAGCCTGGAGCAAAATTCAAGAGAAAGGGTGACAGTCCAGCGCCACTAAGGATTGGGGGTCTGGATGAATGTAGCGGCTTTAGTAGAGATCCTGTATAATGTAAATAGGAAATACTCCTGAAGTCTTTACGCCGGGCATTAGCAAGCTGGTAGAAATCCTGTATAATGGATTTGGGCAGCTTAGAAACATCACAGAAAGCTGCGCCTAAAACCTTCGCGTAGAGAGCCTTGATCATGGTATGGGCAACCCGGACTTTGGGTGAAGAATAACCTGGATACCTGATACCTGGCTTGATCATAATAATACAAGGGTATACCCGAACATACCCGGTTTACTTTTCTGCCAATATAGCCTGGATAGGCATAAACAATTACCTTTAATTATGTTTTATTATCTGTATCTTTTTGAAAAGGCCGTGGCCGTTGATAAAAAAACCAGGGGGAGGTGTAAAGCCCGGTTTCTTGGCAGTTTAAATCAGAGATAATTGCCGGGATTGGGTATAACCTCGCTTAATAATAGTATTACAGGAGTATGGCGAGGTTAGGTGCCTTTGCGGCTCAGGAGGGAACCTGACCGGTGGGTAAGATCCTTTCCGGTAGAAACAGCCCTTTTGACCAGGCGGCAAGTCAAAAAGGCGCTGCCAGGAAGAGGCAGGTGCCTTAGATCTGGCTTGCAAGGCTGAGATCTGTGACACTGCCTCTACGTTGAACAACGGGAGAATAACTCCAGAAACTATATTTGTTCACTATAGAAACCAGGTATTCCATGCGAAAAGATATACCCATACTTGGCCTGGCAGGTTATTCCGGCTCCGGTAAAACAACTTTTTTGGAGAAGTTGATTGCTGAATTAAAGAGGCGCGGCTACAGGGTGGGCGTGATTAAGCACACTCACCACCAGGTGGAATTTGATCAGCCGGGCAAGGATACCTGGCGGCATGTCCGGGCCGGAGCCGATGTCGTAGCCCTGGCTTCGCCGAATGGCGTCTTTCTGGCCAAAAAAATGGTTTCCAGCCCCACCCCGGAAGATGTCCTGGCGCTTGTTGGTGATGTTGACCTGATCCTGATCGAAGGATACAAAAGGGGCCGTTGGCCCAAGTTGGAATTTTACCGGAGCGGCATGAAGGAACGGGTACAAGTTCCCAAAGATGAGCTATTAGGTATAGTCAGTGACATTCCTTCCAGTCAGTCTGCTTTGCCGCATTTCTGGCCGGAGGACATAACCGGCGCAGCCGGTTTTATTGAAAGTGTCCTGTTGGATAAAAAACTATAAGAAACAACCGGCTGTTTTTAGCCCCGGGACTTACTTTAGGGTCAACTACGGAAATATTATGTACAACTTCTGCCGTCACTAAATTGCGGGAACTAAGTCTGTGTAAAAAATTCCTATGTTTCAAAAACGAACAAGCCTAATAAGCTTTAAAATGAAAGCCCGCATCCTATTTCCCAGGATACGGGCGCTGGCATTGGTTACCAGTATCCTTATTTAAATATTTCAACTCCCTGCTTTTCCACAACATGGGAAATACGTTCCTTTCCTTTTGTAGCGGATAGATACTTGGTAATAATTTCTTCAACAAGTGCCGGCATCTCTTCAGGTTTTACGCCTTCTTTAATCATTTGACCTAAGACCTGTTTGCGGCCGCCCCTGCCGCCGACATATACCTTGTAACCTAAAGGTGTTCCTATAAAGCCTATATCATTACTCTGGCTTTCCATGCAGTTCCTGGGACAGCCGCTTACAGAAATTTTGAGGGCAGCGGGCATGCTCCGGCCGGCAAAGATTTTATCCAGGGTCAGCGCGTCCTGCAAGCCGTTCTGCGCCGAATATCTACAGAGACTTCCTGCGCAACCCTTGACATTGCGGATGGTTTTTCCGGCGGGCCCTATTTTTAAACCCACCTCTGCCAGGCCGTCCCTGACAGCTTGTACTTGATCCGCGCTTGTCAGGATGACGATACGCTGGCCTGTGGTAAATTTAGCCAACCCGGCGCCCTGTTTGACCAGTTCGGCAATTTTAGCCAACTGTTCACCTGTAACGAGGCCGGCTGGTGTGCCTACCGCCACAGCCATTGCCCCGTTTGTTTGTTTAAGTACACACTCCATCAAATTAACCTCCTTATATGTTTATTTATAATGTCCAGTACATGCAATTAACTCTCCTGCGGACAGTTTAGGGAAAAAGTTCATGATAAGTGTTAGGCCTGGCAACCGGGCTCATCCCGGAAATTTTAGACCTGCTGACCGGAGCAGGCGCAAATTGTTTTCAGACTGTTTGCTAAAAAACAGGTTCTGTAAATACTGGGATAATCCGATGCAATACTTTTTTAGTATTGCGGCG
>Ga0179948_1181758_pt1 | contig 11272 bp, 2 predicted proteins | sample AD_JPNNA6_sludge_FD_135925 | JGI IMG/M metagenome (GOLD analysis project Ga0179948, IMG submission 135925) | Metatranscriptome of active sludge microbial communities of municipal wastewater-treating anaerobic digesters from Japan -... | ecosystem: Engineered > Bioreactor > Anaerobic > Digestate...
ATTTATCGGAATTATTATGAAATTAATGTAGCAATATTTTGCCACATATTATTTTATTTCACCGCAGCAATATATTATTCCCGAACTCCTGGATGTTGTACTTAATAAATATGCTGCAAAATGCCATTATAACCGCTATCGGTAATATGATAAATTTATCAACGGTAACAAAATACCTAAAGGTATGAACATAACAATAATTAAAAATGATAAACTGCCATGCCTTTACCGAAAAGGTATACCATGCATCTTTGTAACTGCTGAACGTTTGAAATTCCAAATATTTATCGTCTGCAATATTATTTACTCTTTTTTACATATGGAAATCCCAATAAATCTAATCCATGAGGGAAATATTATATATCAAATGCATTAGTTAGGAGGGTAATTTTTGCCAATTACTTTAGTTGCAATTATACGATCCATTGTTGCCTTTTTTGCACTGCTGTTTTTTGTCCGCTTAATAGGTAAACAGCAGGTTTCACAGTTGACCCTATTTGATTATACTGTAGGAATTACAATAGGTTCTATTGCAGGAACTCTTTCGGTATAGGTAAATGAAAATACCATTTCTACTTTGGCAGGAATGTGTACATGGGCAATCCTGGCTATTTTAACTGCAATCTTAGGCATTAAAAGCAAATGGATTTATAAGGTCGTGGATGGAGAGGAAACAATCTTGGTTAAAAACGGTAAGATCAACATGCAAAATTTAAAACGTGCACGTATTCCAATTAGCGAATTGATTTCAGAACTTAGAATACAAGGAGTATTCAATATAGCAGATGTGGAATTTGCTTTATTAGAGCCAGGAGGCAAAATAAGTGTCCAAAAGCGTTCTCAAAAGCAACCGCTAACTCCAAGTGATTTGAATATTCCTACTCAATATGACGGTTTGCCTACAAATCTCATTATAGACGGTTCAATTCAAAAAGATGCTTTAAAAGCATTAAACCTATCAAAAGCATGGTTGTTTCATCAATTAAAAAAACAAAATATACAGGATGCTTCTGAAATATCATTAGCTCAGTTAGACACCAAAGAAAATTTATATGTCGATTTGAAAGGTGATAAACCATATTTTATAATCTCTACAACATCTCCTTGATGAAACGCTGAAGAATAGCTGCAACCTCAGCTCTGGTTGCATTATTTGAGGCATCAAGAATGTTCCCGGACTTTCCATTGACAAGCTTGGCGGCTAATGCCCAGCTCATAGCCTCAACAGCCCATTTGGATACCTTATCCTTGTCTATAAATTTATCCAATACACTTTGTGAAGTAGTTATGTTATCATTTTTATTGATCTTAACACTATAGTTATATAGTATCACAGCTATTTGTTCCCTTGTAACAGGTGCATCGGGCATAAACCTTCCTCCCCCAACACCTGAAATGATTTTATTGACCGCTGCCCAATTCACAGCTTTTTCGTACCAACTACCCTTAACTACATCAACAAAATGTTCATTTCCATTTGTCTCTGGTTCACCAGCCATCCTATGAAGAACGGTAACTAACATTCCACGAGTCATTACAGCATCCGGTGAAAATATATTTTGAGACATACCGCTGAAAATCCCTTTCTTTAAAGCAAAAGCTACCGCATCATAATACCAGTCTTTTTTATCAACATCAGAAAATGGGTTGTTCCATTCTTTTTCTTCTGTCACATCATTTGTATCGGAAATCTCAGCTGACTTATCTTTATCAACTTCATCCCCATTGGAATCACTTTTAGTATCAGTTTCTGTGTTATCTCCTTTTTCTGTATCAACACCTGTATTGTCTACTGCATCAGTTGCTGAATTCCCTGTGCTACTTCCTGTATTACTTCCTGTATTACTTCCTGTATTACTTCCTGTATTACCACCTGTACTGCCTCCTGTACTGCCTCCTGTACTATCTCCCGTACCGCTTCCAGTATTGTCATTTACATCGGGGCTTTTCAATTCCCACTTTGCATAAACAGTCATGTCTCCGTTGACTTTAGTTGACTCGGTAAAGTCAAGCTCATTTCCGTCTGCCTGAGTTGACCAACCTAAAAAGATGTACCCGCTTTTTTGTGGAGCAGCAGGCATCGATACGTAAGTACCGGGAATTACATCTGATACTTGAGAATAAATTTCTCCATCGCTTATAAATGTTACCGTATATGTAGCAGCACTGATATAAAATTCAATATAACCCATTAAATCAGCATCCGATTTGTCATTTTTAAAAAGAAAGGTCAGTTTATGATTTCCCAAGGACAAACCCTTTAAATAATCCTCTTTGATTGTGACCACAGCATCCTTGCTTCCATCCGGCAACTGCTCGAGATCCACACTGTAATCAACACCTTCTTCAAGTGCATAAACATCATTTGTAACCGACATAAGAGAATTTTCATATAGGTTTATTTTAACAGATACATCGCCATTACTGACATTCTTGTCGAAATGCACTTCGGAAGGCTCAATCACCGGATTGTTCACAGGCTCGGAATACCACTTTGCATAATATTCAACATCACCTGCACAACCGTCGGGAACCTTTGAAATGCAATCACCTGTTAGTTCTTCATTATCGTACCAGCCCTCAAATATAAAACCGGGTCTTTCAGGAATAGGAAGATAGATTTCATCACTGCGATTGAGCTTAAATTCAACAGGATAGTCCATGCCTTCGATACCGTTTAAAACTCCTCCATTGCAATTATATACAATTTTGTAATCTTTCGTAAGAGCTTCCGCCATAAGCCTGGCATTGACAATACCATAACCGTAAGAGATATCATATCCGTTTAAAGATGGATCATCCACTGCACTGTCCCTAAGTAATTTTTTAAAACCTTCTACATTAATAGATTTATTGGTTTGCTTTGCCATTGCCGCTAAGGAAGAGACAATTGGTGCCGCATATGAGGTTCCCGTTCCTGAGCTTACATATGCATCAGGTGCTGTATTTCCCAATCCGGGAATAGCTATACCCGGTGCAACCACATATACACTTGAATTCTTTTGAGATGAAGAACCTACTATCCCGTTTTTGTCCGTCATGCCTACACCTACAACACAGTCAAAAGCCGCAGGATAATTGAGGGATGTGGTGTCTCCGTTTTCTCCGTTACCGACTGCACTTACCATAATAATTCCCTGTTCTGCAGCCTTTTCTATCTGCTCCTTCAAAGATTCCGCAAGACTTTGATTTGTTCCTCCAAAGCTCATGTTTATTACATCTGCCTTTTGCTCAATTGCATAAGCAATGGCACTAACAACATTGGAAGTTTTTGTAGTACTTGAATCAAAACAGCGAAGTTCAAGGAGATTTACCTTGTCTGTCAGACCCGCCAATCCCTTTTCATTATTTCTTACAGCTGCTATTATTCCGCTTACAAATGTTCCATGCCCCGTATTATCTATATTGTAAGCAGCAGTATTATGATTTAGAAAATTGTAACCGCTTATAGAAACACCTTCAAGATCTTCATGAGCTCCATTAACTCCCGAGTCAATAACAGCAACTGTCACACCATTTCCGTCAAGACCTTTATTCCATGCATCTTCTATTTCAAGGGCATCAATATACCATTGATTTATAATCATAGGGTCAGATGTCAGAGGCTCGGGCAGATCTAAGAGTGAGATTTCAACATCTCGCTCTATGTATTCAACCAATCCGGCATCCAATGCATCTTTAATATCCTCGAGGCTGTCTGCCGTAAAAAGCCCATCTGTATATGGAATATGCTTAAGCTCGGATACAGCTTTATCTCTAAGTGCTCTTGCTTTTCCTTTTTTTAGTTTTACTATGTAACCATTTTCATTATCACTATTTGGGCCAATATTGCCGCCACCCGCATATACTATGGGAGTGACAGCCGTACTTATTAAAAGTACGGCCATCAATATAGCCACAATAGTTGTGATTTTTGAAGTATTGGAATATTTCAACATATGCTACACTTCCTCCCATATAGCCGTATTGCTTATGGAATTCCTTTTTCATTTTCAATAATAAGTATTTCATTCAATCATAAGTATATCATTTTTATCCCATATTGTTTAATTTAATATTTACCAGGTTCATAAACGTTGTAGCAACCTCTGCTCTGTTTGAAATTCCAAGCGGATCAAAAATATTGTTTCCTTTGCCTTGAATAAGACCAACTTGTCGGCAAAATTCAACAGCTTCCCTTGACCATGGACTGATTTTGTCACTGTCATCAAATTTTTGAGGAGCAGATTTACCTTCAACATTAATCCCCTTGAATTTCATATAACGGCTGAATATTGCACAAATCTGCTCTCTTGTTATCAAATCATCGGGTCCATATGTGCTTTCGGAATAACCGTTTACAATTCCATTATCCGAAGCCCACTGAACGTACGGGCTGTACCATTCACCTGGCTTTACATCCTTGAATTTAGATGAAGCATACTTATTAACATCTATTCCTTCAAGACGTCCTAAAACCGTTACAAACATAGCTCTAGTCATTGGAGCTTCCGGAGCAAAAGTACCGTCACCTATTCCCTTAAAGAGATTGCGGGATGATGTAAATGCAATTGCATCTGCTCCCCAGAAATCCAAAGGTACATCTTTGAAAACCGTTTCACTTTTTACAAGGGAATATTTACCTACAACCGGAGCAACATATGCTATCCTATCCGAAGTAACCGAGCTCCATGGTAATACCGTAGTCTTGCCGTCCTCTCCTGTAAATACAACTACATAATCTCTAATATCGACAGGTATCGGTTGATTAAGAAGTATCATTGAACCAAGATCACTTCCATTATCTAATGTACCTTTAGGGATTTCCACTAAAATACCTTTTCCTTTGATAACTATGTCCTTTGTTGCATTATCGGAGATAATCCTTGCCGTTGTTTCATCGTCTATAGTTGTAATGCCTTCAGGTATCGTAACAATTACCTTATTTTTAGATGCATTTTGATTGTAATTTATTGCCGGGAAAGGCGTTACAACCGGAGATAAATTATCATCAGGAGTAGGAGTAGCTTCTTTATCATCTTCAGGAGAAGTTATGATATTCCTTTTATAATCGACCTTCTGTTTAGCTGTTGCAGCTCCTTCCCATAATGTTGGGTCAGCAGCATAAGCCGCATTCACTTTTTCATTCAATTGGGTTAAAGTATCATTGTATGCCTGTTTTGAAAGTGCAAGAGCTTCTTTTGCAGCTGCAATCTCATTGTCGGCTGCTTGAACTGCCTTAGATAATGCAAATGCCTTAACTGCCTCGTTATAGTCATCCTTGGCTTTTTTTACATCTTCCTGTGTGCCTGTTCCGTTTTCAGCTGCAGTTTTGGCATCAATCCAGAGCTGTAATTTGTCTAAAATACTTGCATTATTATCAATAGCAGCTTTATATGCATCTTCTTTTGCCTCTTTATCATCCGTTGCTTCATTCCAGTTTTGTAGGGCATCGTCAATGCTGCTTATATATGTGCCGGCAATCTCATTCAAACGTTTTGCAGATTTTGCTTCTTCTGCATTCATAACACGTGTTTCTCCAGAAACAACATCATCATAAAGTAAACGAAGAGCATCAATTTCCCCTGTAGTTACTCCTTCCATACTTCTTACAGCTATCTGATAATCACCTTGCTTCAACTTATCAAATGTCTTTATATTCATTGCATTTAAAGGAACATCAGCAATTTGCCATACACCGCCTTCATCTGCAATATCTTCAGGAGCAGTAAGGGGCTTTTTAGCATCGGTTATTTTCAAAAGTGCAAACTGGTATAATCCTCTGCCACCCTTTCCTCCTGCAGCAGTCACTTTGATAGATCCATTTTCTGATAAATAACCGGAAGCTGGTGTTGACACAGCTTCAAAAGTAATGTAGTCATCTCCAACACTAATCTGCTTTTTAGCAATTATATCAACATTAGCCTTATCCTGTGCATCACGTACATAAACGGTATAATTTCCCGGTGCTAGATCCGATATTATGGAATTGTCCTGCCAATTTAGCTCATTAATCCATTGATTAAATTTTACCCTTACCTCCGAAGTAGCTGTTGATGCGTCATACTTCAAATCCTTGCTTGAAGAAACTACTGCATACTCATATGTACCGTGATAAATATTTTTTGAAGGCTGGGATTTGGAATCATCATAAATCCCTCCTTTTATACTGCTGCTGTTAATACTTATGCGGCCATTGTTTTTATTTTTGTTCCAAGAGTTACCGATTTCAAATGCATTACTATCGGAAACATCTATCTTTAAGCCGTTAACATTCACAGTCGCAGTATTATTGTTTCCGTTTTCATCCTCTGCATAAAGGGTATACTTGCCGCCAAATGAAATGGGGAAAACACCTGCTATTCGTGTAAGCCCTTTTTGAAATTCCAGAGGAAAATCGTTGATAGTTGCAGTTTCGATGGTTGAAAGACCTTCGTCACCTTTTGAAACACTCCATGAAAGTGTTCTAATTTCGGTTCCCTCTGTGCTGTCATTAATCTGGACTAATGGCTTTGCATTATCCATGCGGTTCATTAAAAGGATTGCCGTACTCCATGTACCGTCTTGTGCTGTAGCATTTACAATATAATATCCGTTATTTGAAATCACAAATCTTCCATCGTCTTCCGCAGTAAGATTGTAAATTTCCAGGGCAGCTTCATTTGATTCAGTAGATTTTTTTACTATAGCTTTTACATCAATGGATGAAGCTGGCTCTGCAGTAACTTTTATATAAGCCGTTTCACCATTTTTAACATACTGATTCTCAGACATATCCTGATTTCCAACCTGGAATTTCGCCGTCAATGACGGTGCACCTGCAATTGCACCACTGCTTATTGTACTGTTGAACCAATCAACTATCACCCTCTGTACGGTACGGTTACCTGCACTGTCTGTGACCACAACAACAATTACTCCATTTTCATTTACAGGCAATGTAAACTGCCAGAAGCTGGCGTCTTTTTTAACAATGCCGGATGGCGTTGAATCGTTTACAGTAACTGAAGAAAGCCCTGATTCATCGACCACATAACATGTAAGACTTACAGTACCGGAACTGCTGATTATTGAAGCAGTCTGCGGGAAGCTTCTGCTCCAGAATATCTGTGGCGAATTTTTGTCCTTAGCAGGTATCGGTACACGATCAAATGTATAATGCTCTACAAGCTTGTCAAACTGGGCATTTTCCGATTTAACCGTTACTGTCACCGTATGAGCAAAATTGGAAGGATTGGCACCAAATCTTACCGAAGCACTGCTATTTCCTCCAGAAGCACTCAAATTGACAGTTTTAAATCCCGGAAATGTACTTTCCACTGTTACTTCACCGTTAAAATACAAGTCGATTGACTCCGCCACGCTGGTAAAGCTAAAGGAAGCATTGTTTTCACCATACGCAAGATTCGCAAGATATGGCATACTTTCTGCCTGTTCAAGTCCCCAGGTCGGAATATTATCCTTGAAACTCCAGCTCTGGGGTTCTGTGGAATCCTTATTGTATTGTTTTCCGTCTGCATTTTTAAAGCTGAAAATATTATTGTCATTATATATGTTGATGCCTTCTCCAAATGCCGTTACAGTATATGTTATAGCTCGTGTTGTGTTTGTTCCTATATCCTTGATATGAATAATACCTGTTCCCTCTCTTGAAGGAGTAATAACCAGCATTCCCGTTGAATGCCCTTTTGAGAAATCATCATTTTCCCTGTAATAAAGTATTCCAAGATTGGGGTTGCCGTCATCCGCATCTGAAATTTCTTCAACAAGAACAACCGGAGCAACATCTCTTGTTGTATCTATGCTCACAGGCAGATGCATTGTGTTACCTAAAGCAAGAGTCAGTCTGTCCGCAGCTTTGAAGAACGATGCATGTTCGATTTGCTCCATCTCTACATTGTTCACACTGTTATATTCACCATGCTCGGCATTAATAACACCTTCCTGTAATGATATAACAGTATCCGCATCACTGAAGATCTCAACATTAATGTTAAGACTTCCCGTTGCATTTCCTTTATAATAATCGGTAGGAACCACCAAAGTACCCGAAACAGTTCTACCTTTTCCAACACTGATATTGCCTCCGTCTTCTGAGTTATACAGATAAAGAATACCATTTTTCCTGTCCGCATCGGTAGAAGCTGCTAAAAGTGTAAGATCCTGCTCCTTCGAAACAGAAAGGTCAGTTCCCGGAAGAGTTAAATCAACAGTCTTGTATATAAGATTGCCGTTTATATCCTTTCCAGCTTCATAGCTGAATTGCACATAAGCATTATTTGCAACTTTGCTTCCGCGGTTTCCTACCTGGAAATCCACCTTAAGTACGGCATTTCCGTTTGAATCAATGCTTACATTTTTAATTGAAAAGCTTTCATATCCAAGCTCAGGCTTTTCTTCCACAACCAAAGTACCGCTTTTACCGTCGGATGAAAGTGTTGTAGCATTAAATGCACTGCTTGAATATGTTTTATCCTCTTCTACTGTGATATAGAAAACACTTCCTGCAGGCAAATCTTTGGTAAGAGGTTCAGAACTTCCGCTAAGTTCAACCTTCTGTCCCGATACAATATTTTGCTTAATCTGCCATGTGTTTAGAACACCGGATTCTCCATCAGGCGTCTTTATGTTCAATCTGACAGTAATAGGGTTAGAATCACTTCCTCTAATTGATACATCACCATTATTTGTAAAATTCACTACCGGCCTAAGCACTGAACCTGCAGTAAAGTTATAGATCGGGAAGCTAACGCTGTCCTCGCCTATGGATTGCCCACCTACACCATAACTGATGGCATAAACCCCTATCGTTGAAGTACCGTCAGGTCCAAGCACTTTTTCTCCGTTGATTTCAACTTCCTTAAGTTTTGTCAGGTTTGCCTGAGTCAGTACAAGGAGTGTGTCTTTAGTGGGTGATGGAACATCAAATGCTGCTAGTTCTTCAGCATCATTTAAGCTTAAAAGGGCTAACTCGGAGTCCCCCTTTAGTTTACCATATTTTTGAACCAATTCTTCATATTGGGACGATGACGACTGAGATGATGTTCCATCCAACGATAACGTTGAAATAGATTCTGTCGAAACATCTTCTGATGTGAGTCCTAAAGCAATTTGAATATTTGAGAATTTAAGCGTATCCATGGAACCGCCGCTATACCCGCTAAGCTGCCCTAAATAAGCTTTCTCGTATTCATCATTGGTCCAACCTTTTGTAATTCCGTCTTCATAAACCTGCATATTATGCATGGCCAGCATAATACCGGCTCCCCATGTGTTTGTATTGGGGTCATACTTGGACAGATATATGGCATTATTTCCGGTATTAGCGACAGTAGCGGTATAAACGGCAGAGATATTACCTGCACCGTCAGCACCGATTGTAACCTCACTACGACCTGAAGTTGTCTGCTGCTTTAGTTCTCCGTTTTCATCCGTCATGTTTTCAGGTGTAAAAAACGGATAGAGCGTCCCGCTTCCGGTTGCAAGAATACTTGCAATTTGTTCTTCTGTAATTATATATGTTGAGCCATTCATTTCAAAAAGAAGGAAATCTTCTGCTAAATCGGAAAGCTGACTGATGCTCTCACCTTCTACAAGCTGACCCAACTTGCCGTTTAAAAATTGTAGGTTTGCAAAATAAGGGTCGTTATATGCTTTAGACAGACTTGTGTTTGTGTACACCCCGTCTTTTCCACCCAAATTACGGTCATAATCTACAAGTGTACGGATAAGATAAGGTGTTTTGAAATTAACTGTTTTATCTCCATTGACTTTAACACTTCTTATATAAAGCCTGCGGATTGTTACAAAGTCTTCCGACTGGTAATTCTGCTGACCGGTTGTATATACTATGCAGTATTCACCGTTTTTCATTTTCATTGTTTCAATATTATCCAGCACCTGGCCTGAAGGCAAATCAATTTCTGTAATAACTCCGTCTACATTGACACTAAGTTTGGTGCCTTTGCCATAAGTCTCCCAAAGTCCTGTCTGATAAAGCAGACGATATTCTCGTATGGCCTCTGAGGCGTCATCTCCTGGATATGCCGCATTGAGGTAAGCAGTATAATCACTAATCTGCTTTTCCTTCCAACTGTCATCCAAAATGCTTTTTGCATAAAATACCACAGAACCGTCTCCTGATCCATCAGGAACATAAACAGTAGAACCTGTAGGACCGCTTATTGTTTGAGCTGCAGTAAATCCCTCCGTTCCTTCATAAGATGTCTTTACATCAAAGGAAGCCTTCTTTATAACTGTATTTTTAGCAGCTTTTGTAGCTCTGCTTTGTATATATTTATTATAATCGTCTAAGGATTCATAGTAATCATACCAATCGTTATATATCTCCAATGCAGTATCATAAGCATCTTTAGCTATAATGTATTCTTCGTGCGCTTGCTTTTTACCAATGTGCTCGTTGTATTGAAATAATGCATCTTCATAAGCACTCTTTGCTTCTTCATATGAAGCATAGTTTGATGAGTAGCTCGATTCAGATACATAATAATCCGTTTGAACAGGCTCTTGAGGTCCTGAACCGGGGTCTTCCACAACAACAGGTTCCGAAGGTTTAAACCCATCATTCTTGTAGTTTGTAAAATCCATGTTTGTGCCGTCATTAAGCTTAGGAACCTGAGATTTCGGCTTTTCCAACACAGTAGGTGCGGCAGGAGATTTGGTAGCATAGCTTATCCATGCCACATGTATCTTATTACCGTCCGTCCACGCTTTAAATCCAAGGTCACCTGTACCGTCATCGGTAGTACCGTCGGTTGTATCCACAAGGATATAAGGCGTTGAACTTAATTCATTTACAGGGTTTACAAGACCATAGCTTTCTTTTCCGTTTGCAGATGTAACACGCAGCTTTGACATAACAAGCATGCTGTTATCCACTTCATTTGCCGCATCTTTTCGACCGTATGTATAAATGACATAATTATCCTTGCCTACGGTTACAACCCGGTAATCATAACCGGTTAAAAGTCCGTCAGCAAGCTTGAATGCATCTCCTGAGCTTCCATAACCGGAAAGTTGGAACGGAACGTCTTTATCTGAAGGATTATATGAATAGGTTGACAGTTCACCGTCGCGTTCCGGTTGATATATTTTCTGGCTTTCCTTTGTGCTTCCCGGCAGCGAGATTCTCACAGAGGCTTTGGTGGTTTTTCCATTGCTGTCAGTCATTGACAAAGTACCGATATCGCCGCCAAACTTGTCTCCGATGGCCGACCAACTGTGCTTCCACCCCTCATCCTTTTCGTATGTAATGCTATACTTAATCAAATCC
>Ga0179948_1049159_pt1 | contig 10150 bp, 8 predicted proteins | sample AD_JPNNA6_sludge_FD_135925 | JGI IMG/M metagenome (GOLD analysis project Ga0179948, IMG submission 135925) | Metatranscriptome of active sludge microbial communities of municipal wastewater-treating anaerobic digesters from Japan -... | ecosystem: Engineered > Bioreactor > Anaerobic > Digestate...
CTATGGTGTTTTTGCTGGTGGCAACGATGGGGCCTTGGTTTGCCGACAGCCACCCCGCGACAGAGGAGACCTGCACTTCTCCTCTTGTCTGGCTGGGTAATGGTTATTGCGCGTGCCTAGTGTCTTTCATGGCATTTGTGGGAGATCTCATTTCAGGCCAAAGTTCGTTGTGGCTCTTGTGCTTGCCACCAGCGCTACCTATTCTCAGTACACTGCTTCTTCTCTTGATCGGAGAGCCTCGGTGGCTGTGGGTCTGTCACTTGACAGCATGGGGATTAATGGTACAATGACTACTCGACTCTACGACTAACAACTGCTTGAAGGGAACGTAGTTATGGCCGATTGTGTTGTCCATTGTGAAAATATCCACAAATCCTTCCTGATGGGAAAAGAAGCCGTCCAGGCGCTGCGCGGCGTTTCATTGGACGTCGAACGCGGTGAGATCGTTTGCTTGATGGGGCCGAGCGGTTCCGGCAAGACGACCCTGCTCAACATCCTCGGCGGCCTGGAAGAACCAAGTCGCGGCCATGTGATCGTCGACGGTGAGAACGTCGTCGCGCTGTCGGAGGATCGCCTCTCAGAGCTACGGCTCGTCAAGATGGGTTTCGTCTTCCAGAACTACAACCTGCTGGCGAACTTCACGGCGCAGGAGAACGTCGAAGTGCCGATGGCTTTAGCCGGATTGCCCCGACGGGCGCGACGACGCAAAGCCGCCGCGTTGCTGGAGAGCGTCGGCCTCGCGGAACGCGCGCAGCATTACCCCAGCGAACTCTCCGGCGGCCAGCAGCAGCGCGTCGCTATCGCCCGCGCCCTCGCCAACGACCCGCCGATCCTCATCGGCGACGAAATCACCGGCGACCTGGACTCCGTGACCGGCTTCGAGGTGATGGAAATCGTCGCGCGTCTCAACCGTGAGCAAGGCACCACCGTCATCTACGTGACACACGACCCGCGTATGGCGAAGTTTGCCACGCGCTTGATCCAGCTCAGAGATGGGCAAATCGTTGAAATTTAAAATTTGTTGATTGAAAATTTGTTTGAACCCATTGCCAAATTTTCCATTTCCCAATTTACCCTCAAGACATGATTCAACGCTACGTTCTGAAGAGTTTCTCTCGTCATAAAGCACGTACCATCATCATGGTGCTGGCACTGCTGGTTGTGACGGCGATGCTGGTTACGCTCAACAACAGCGTCGATTCGTTGCAGCGTCAGGTCGTCGAGCTCGTCGAGCGCGAGGCCGGCGAGCACGACATCACGCTGACCCGCGCCGAGACCAGCCCGAACCAATACATCGACATTGCCCAAACGACGCCGGTGTTGCGGGCCGCCGATCCACGGGTGGCGGCAGTCTACCCGCGTTTTCACGCTACGGTGGAAGTGCGCAGCGGCGGGCAGGTGGGCAACGCCTCGCTGGTGGCGCGCGTCCCTGAAGATGACCTGGGCCAGGTCACGATGCAGGAAGGCGTCTATGACCTGGAAGGCGACAAGATCGTGCTCCTGCGGGTAACGGCGGACACTTACAGCCTCAAGGTCGGCGATAGCGTGGATGTAAGCTACATCCTGCCGGTGTCCCGCGTCCCCGGCTACGATCTGCCCGCCGAGGTCAGCGTGACCCGCGTGACGCGCCGTTTCACCATCAGCGGGATTGCGCTGGCGACGGGACTGGGCAGCGGTGGGCAAAACGGCATCCTGGCGAGTGTGGCGACCGTCCAGGACTGGCTGGGCGTGCCGGGCCGCGCTCAAAGTCTGATCGTGGTGTTGGACGATGCCGTCTACGGCTCCGTCAACACGCAGACGGCAATCTTTCGCGTGCGGCGCATCGCCGAGCGCATGGTCGACGCGCTGGGCGACGAGGCAGATACTTACGCTTTCTCCATCGCCAAGGCCGAATCGCTCGATATGAGCGACGTCGCCTTCACGGTCATGCGCTCGGTCAGCACGGTCTACGGCTTTCTGGTGATGGGTGTCGTCGGCCTGCTGCTCTACTCGATCATCAACACCAACGTCGAAGAACGGCGACGCGATCTGGCCTTCCTGCGCATCCTGGGGGCGAAACGCCGTCATCTCTTCGCACTGGTCTTCATCGAAGTGGCGTTTATCGGCCTGTTTGGGGTGGGACTGGGCATCATCGCCGGGCAGATCTTCAGCATCGCCGTCATCGCGCCGGTGGCGAATTACCTCATCACCAGCAGTGGGATGGTGGGCAACGAACTGGGCATCGATTTCCGCATGACGATCACCGTGGGAGCAATGCTGCGCGCCGGCATCACCGCCGCCATTGTGCTGGCGCTGTCGGCGATTGCGCCGGCCCGCAAAGCAGCGAGCACCAAGATCCGCTACGCCATCAACCCCGGTTCCGCCGACAATCTCCAGATCGAAGACCTGGCGAAATTGCGTACGCGCAAATTCGATATGCGTATCGTCATCGCCGGTGTCGTCCTCACCATCATGTGGGGCCTGATTTTCATCGTCACCAACTGGCTCTATGTGCAGGGGAACGAGTCCGTGATCGGCGTCTTCATGTTCACCGGCCTGGCGCTGCTCATCATCGGCGTCAGCCTGCTCTTCTACGCCTTGACCATCCCCTTTGAGCGCCTGCTGCTGCTCGTGAGCGATGGGGTCGCACCGCGCCTGACCTTCTTTGCCGGGCCGAACCTGCTCCGCGCCAAACAGCGCAACACCATCATCTCGCTGATGGTCGTCTTCAGCGCCACCTTGCCCACCTTTTTGGGGACGATGACCGCGCTCGAACAGGAGAACTTCGACATCCAGGCCCGTTCCAGCTACGGTGCGCCGATCACCGTGAACGTCTCGCGCTGGGCCTGGTCCTTTTTCGCCGCCGAAGAAGACAATCTACTGCCGGGCATCCTGAAGGATTTCCGGGAAGTGCCGGGCATCGCCGAGGCGGAAGGGCTGACGACGGCGTATGCCGCCAATGCCACCAACAAGGTGACATTGCGTGACACCACCATCCAGGTGCAAGGGCTGACCGGTTCGCTGGACGGCATCGTGTACGACGATCTCGCCGAATACAACGCCGGCGGTCCGGGCATGTTCGACGTACTCCTGAGCGAGCCGGACACGATCATCCTCGGCGCGGGGTACGCGGAATATATGGATGTGGGCATCGGTGATGTGATCAAAGTCCAGGGGAAAGGCAAAGACCATAGCGTGGCGATGCGCATCGTCGGGCTGATCGAGCGTCTGCCGGGTTTCCGCACCTTCTCTCGCAATGAGAACGACGTGCGTTACGGCCAGGCCCCCGCGTTTGTCTCGCTGGACACTTACCTGCGTCTGACGCACGATCCGACGGTTGACAGCCTGTGCGTCAGCGGCGTGTGCGCGGTTTCAGAGCGGGAGCAGCCGGTTATCGCGCAAATCATGGCGACGACGGAGCCGGGGGCGGCTGAGACGGAAGTGATCACCGCCTTGCGCGAGTTCTTCGCCGACAACCCGTCCATCTGGGTACGCTCCACCGCCGAGGCCATCCGCACGACGGAGCAATCCATGCGCACCACGCGCGTGTTGATGTTGATTATGACCGTGCTCTCGTTCATCACCAGCGTCTTTGGCGTCTTTGCAGTCGTCTACGTAGCGGTGTACGTGCGGCGTTTGGAGATCGGGATGCTCAAGGCCATCGGTATGCCCAGGCGGAAGCTGGTGGGCGCTTTCGCGTTGGAAGCCGTGCTGATGACGGTCAGCGCATCGTTGGCGGGTGTCGTTGCCGGGACGCTGTTGGGCTACGTTTTCTACGTCACGAACAACACCATGAGCAACACGCCCACCCAGCCTACGTTTGACTGGCTCACAACCACGGCAATCCTCGTCATGGTCATCCTGGCGAGCGTCATCAGCACGATGTTAGCGACGCGCAACACCGTGCGCCGGAAAGTCACGCAAATTCTGCGCGAAGGCTGGTAAAGATTGTAAATTTGTTACCGGGAAATTGGAAATGCGGTTCTGCCACCTTAGTAAATTTCCGATTTCCCCATTTTCAATCTTGGGGGTAGGTATGAAGGTGCTTTTGAAAGTGCTTGTGGTGATTACAGTTGTGGTAGTCGGGGGATGCGCGCGCGGGGTGGAGGTGCCAACGGAGGCGATCATAACGCCGACAGAAACCAGCCCAGTGCCGACGCCGGTGACGCCCGAAGTTGCCGTCGGCAAGACGGTAGCCGCCGATGGGCGCTTGGCGTCGCCGTTTCCGAGCCTGGCGGTGGGCTTCAGCGGCGGTGTAAGCGGCGAAGTCCTCACGATCACCGTGCAGGCCGGCGATCAGGTGCCGGCCGGCACTGTCCTGGCGCGATTGGACGACGTCGACCTGCACCGCGCCGTGGATGACGCACAACTGACCCTCGACCGTGCCGTCGTCGACCGGGAGCGAGCGCAGACGCAATGGGAACAGGATGTCGCCGACGCCGCAGAATCCCTGGCGACGGCGCAGCGGGCGCTGGAAACAGCGCGCTTGCAGTATTCGAGCACTTCCGTCGAAGAAGCGCGAACGTCCCTGGATCACGCCCGTCAGGCCGAGGCGGACGCCAAGAAAGCCTACGATACTCCCCTCTTCGGCAACTTCACGCCCGATGACGAGCGCGAGCGCGACTACAAAGCCTGGCAGAACGCCATCCGCGAGCGCGAGTTCGCCGAGATGCGGCTGGAGGACGCGCTCAACTCCCGCAGCGCGCAGGCGCTCGACATCAAAGCCCGCGAGCAGGACGTGGCCCAGGCGCAGCGCAAACTGGACGCGCTCCAGGCAGGCCTCGCCCCCAGCTACGACCGCGCTATCGAAGACGCCAGGCGCGAGCTGGCGCAGGCCCAGGACGCCCTCGACAACGCGACGCTCAGCGCGCCGTGGGACGCCATCGTCCTTTCGGTCGACGTTGCACCCCAGGCGACGGTCGCCGCGGGGACGCCGGTGCTGACGCTGCTCAACATCGCCGACGGCCTGCGCTTCGTCTCAGAAGACCTCAGCGAGCAGCACGTCGCCGCCCTGCGCCCGGGGCAGAAGGCCACGATCACCCTGCGCACCTACCCGGAGACCCCGCTGGACGGTGTCGTCGTCGCCATCATCCCCCAGGTCGGCGCGACGGAAACCACCGACGCCCGCTTTACCGTCCACGTGCGCCTCGCCCCCACCGACCTCTTGCTCCTGCCGGGGTTGACAGGGCGGGCGGAGATTTTCACCGGAGAGTAGTATGGATGACAAAGATACCACTCCCATACGCAAGCAATACCTTGACCTGAAAGCTCGCTACCCGGACACAATTCTCTTTTTCCGGTTGGGCGACTTTTACGAGACCTTCGACGATGACGCCGAGGTCGCCGCGCGCGAGCTGGACCTTGTCCTCACCTCACGGCCTGTGGCCAAGGGCGAGCGTGTGCCGATGGCGGGTGTGCCCTATCACGCCGTCGAGGGCTACATCGCCCGTCTCATCGAGAAGGGCTACCGCGTCGCCATCGCCGAGCAAGTGGGTGAACCCACCAGCCGCGGGCCGATGGAACGACGCATTGAGCGTGTCGTCACTGCCGGCACCGTCACCGAGCCGGCCATGCTGGACGAAAAACGTCCCAACTACCTCGCCGCCGTGGTCATCGACGGCAAGCGTGCGGGTGTAGCTTACGCCGACATTTCGACGGGCGAGTTCGCTACCACCCAGCTTGAGGAAGACGACGACATCCTCAACGCCGTGCGGCAGGAATTGTCCCGTCTGCACGCCCGCGAAGTCCTCATCCCCAAAGTCGGCTCGTGGAAAGAGCGCCCCGCCGACCCCTCCCCGACGCGCCTCGAAGAACATTTGGTGAGACTGGTGGCGGGCACTTTCACCCCCTGGCCCGGCTATCGCTTCGAAGAGACGGCAGCACGCCAGACGCTGCTGGAACACTTCGGCGTGCGAACGCTGCAGGGCTTCGGCTGCGAGGGGAAACCACTGGCGGTGCGCGCGGCAGGCGCGGCGCTTGCCTACCTGCAAGAAACCCAGCAAGGGCTACTGCCGCAGATCACCGGGCTGCGCACCTACGCCACGGACCACTTTATGGGCATCGACGCCTCAACATGGCGCAATCTGGAGATCACGGAGACGCTGCGCGGGGAAAAAGAGGGGTCGCTGCTCGGTGTCCTTGACGCCACCCGCACGCCGATGGGCGGGCGACGGCTCCGCGCGCAGTTGGCGCAACCACTGCTCGACATCCCCGAATTGGAAACGCGCCTGGATCAGGTGCAGGGTTTCGTGGACGACGGCATCCTGCGGGCGCAGGTCCGCCAGGCACTCAAATCCGTCCCCGACCTGGAGCGGATGACGAGCCGCGTCCTGTCCGGGCGCGCAACGCCGCGCGACCTCACCGGCATCCGTGCGACGTTGGAAATCGTGCCGGGGCTGCGGGAGAAACTGGCCGCAGCGCATCGGCAAATCAGCGCCTCAGCAAGTCCGGAAATCTCCCCATCTGAAAATCTCCCCACCACCCAATCTCCAGGGGGGTTCGGGGAGTTGTTGGCCGGACTGGAATCGCTGCCGGAGATGGCGAGCCTCATTGCGGAGGCGATTGTGGACGAGCCGCCGGCCCAAGTCAGCGCGGGGGGGGTGATCCGCCGGGTTTTTCCGCCGAATTGGACGGCATCCTGCTGGCGACGCAGGACGCCCGCGATTGGATCGCCGGACTGGAAAGCAAGGAGCGCGAGCGCACCGGCATCAAGAGCCTCAAAGTCGGCTACAACAAAGTCTTCGGCTACTACATCGAGGTCACCCAGGCCAATACCTCTCTCGTGCCGGCCCACTACATCCGCAAACAAACGCTGGTCAATTCCGAGCGCTACATCACGCCGGAGTTGAAGGAATACGAAAATCTGGTGCTCAATGCCGAGGAACGCATCGCGGAACTGGAAACGCGCCTCTTCCGTGAGGTGTGCGAGCAGGTTGTAGCCCATTCGAAGGCATTGCTGGCGACGGCGCAGGCGTTGGCGCGGATCGATGTGGCGGCAGCGCTGGCGGAGGTCGCCGCGCGGCAACACTACGTCCGCCCCACCTTCGAGGTCGCGCCGGTGCTGATCATCGAAGGCGGGCGGCATCCCGTGGTAGAGCGGGCGCAGCGCGAACCGTTCGTCCCCAACGACCTGGTGATGGACGAAGCCAGCCGTATCCACATCATCACCGGACCGAACATGGCCGGGAAATCGGTGTTCCTCAGACAGAACGCCCTCATTGTGCTCATGGCGCAAAGCGGGAGCTTCGTCCCGGCAGAGCGGGCGCACATCGGCATCGTAGACCGCATTTTCACGCGCATCGGCGCGTCCGACGAACTGGCGGCAGGGCAATCGACGTTTATGGTGGAGATGGTGGAAACCGCCAACATCCTCAATCACGCCACGCCGCAGAGCCTGCTCATCCTGGATGAGGTCGGACGCGGCACGAGCACCTACGACGGCATGGCGATTGCCTGGGCCGTGGTCGAATACCTGCACAACCACCCAGAGCGCCGTGCGCGGACGCTCTTCGCCACCCACTACCACGAGCTGATCGAGATGGAGGAACATCTCCCGCACGTGCGCAACTTCAACCTGACCGTCGCCGAGGAGGGGCATGATGTGGTCTTCCTGCACAAGGTCGTGCCCGGCGGTGCGGATCGCTCCTACGGCATCCACGTCGCACGACTGGCGGGCATCCCCGCGCCGGTCATCCATCGCGCCGAAGGGCTATTGGAAGAACTGGAGAGCGGCGAATTCCGCCCCGGAACGCAGTCCCCGGAGCCGGAACTGTTCCAGCCACTGCTCATCGCACAAACACCACCCGTGGTGGAGGCATTGCGGCAGCTCGACGTCAACAGTCTCACCCCGCTGGAGGCACTCACGAAGCTATACGAGCTGCAAAAGCAAGTGGAAGAGAAAGGTGGGAAAAAGCACAGGAAATGAGTTTGGAATGTAACTATTCAGCCACCCTTGCCAGGTGGCGAACGGGACTTTGGGGAGAGCACATAATAGGTGACCCCTTCGGCAGGTGATGGCCCTCTCATCCCCCAACCCCCTTCTCCCCCGCCAGCGGGGAAGAAGGGGGCAAAAGGGGGGTGTGGCGGGCGGCTTCGCCGCCCGCCACACCCCCCAAAAAAATCCCCCTTCCTGGGGGAAGGGGGGATGGGCTGACAGAAACACGCATATCTCGTCATCCACAAGCACCAGGCATACCAAAGTCTACGCCAAACCTGGCATAGGGAATAAGTGGCTTCGTCAGGTTTACTAACCTGAATAGATACTTTGGAATAACCATTACACCGGCATGGCACAGGCGCTGCTTCTCGACCGACTGTTGCCGGGTTGGAAAAGCCGCGCCTTCGAGGATGATGTCTGGCTTGAGAACCTGCTGATGGAAGCGTCCCAAGGATGATCATAGCGTGAAAAGACTAAACCAGAGTGTACTTAGTATGATTTTGCTGTTGTTGACGGCCTGCGGAACGCCGTCGGCAGTGCGGCCGACGGCAACGCCGGGCGCGACATGGACGCCGACAGCCACCCCTATGCCCGTCCTCACGTGGACGCCAACGTTGACGCCCGCGCCCACGCCGATACCGCCGTTAGCCATCAACGTCTCATGGCCGGAATACGTCTCGGCGTTGGATCCGCCGTTCGTCATAGTGGATGTTCTGCCGCCGCCGGGAATGACGCCGGCCATTACGGTGAGCGCGAAGGTCTATGACCCCACGATAAAAGTTCACAGCACCTTCGAGCTGGTTGCGCAGGCCGGCCAGCGCTACGTTTCCACACAGCCTCTCCAATTATCGCTGAACGCGCCCGCTGGTCGCTGGTGGCTTATGGTGCAGGTGGACACAGCCTTGAACGTCATCGGAGAACGGATGAAAGTCTTCGAACCTGCGCCTGTCGAATTTCGCGCCCTGACGGATACTTTGCCCGCCGGCGTGACGCTGCACGTGCCGCTGGCTTTCACCGAAGTGATGGCGCAGGGCAATTCGTATGCCGGTGGGCGTGTGTGGCAGCATGGGAAGGGGGAAATCGCTCTGTGGTGGGCGCCCGGCCCGACGGAGGTGTTGCTCCTCAACAACGCTGTGGTGATGTTGGAAGCCACGCATAATCTCGCCGTGCCACCGGAAGTGGTGAGCAGCAGAGAAACCGACTGGCAGGGACAGCCGGCCTTTTTCTTCCAGGAGATGTGGCCCGGCAAAGAAGGCGGCCCCTCCAAAGTCTGGGTGATTCAGGGAGCGAACCATTGGCTCTACGTGCTGCGTATCCGCGCCGTGGGAGAGAAAACTATCCCCGTTCTGCTGCAAGAAGTCGCCGCGACGTTCGCCTTCCAATAACTCCGGTGCAGGTTCGGGCGCCGGGAGTGCCTGCCTGGAGCGTGACGAAAATTCGTAACTATTCGTAACTATTCAGCCGTCCTTGCCAGGTGGCGAATGGGACTTTGGGGAGGGCACATAATAAGTTACCCCTTCGGCAGGTGATGACCCTCTTATCCCCCAACCCCCTTCTCCCCCGCCAGCGGGGGAGAAGGGGGCAAAAAAGAGGGGGTGTGGCGACACCCCCTACAAAAATCCCCCTTCCTGGGGGGCAGGGGGGATGGGCTTATAGAAACATGAATATCTTGTCATACAGCAGCACCTGGCCTACCAAAGTCTACGCCAAACCTGGCATAGGGAATAAGTGGCTTCGTCAGGTTTACTAGCCTGAATAGATACAACTATTCAACCACCCTTGTCAGGTTGCGAACGGGACTTTGGGATTGGAATCCGTTCCGTGCGTTGACTTAAGCGCCACAGATTGGCGCGGATTTGCGCTTGTTCTTTGTCTTTGAACGTTGCCAGGAACTGTTCGAAGTGACGGCGGCGGTTGGTTTGTGCGCGGGGGCATGTCAGTTCCGGCGGAAACGTCCAGCCCTGCGCGCGAGCGTAGCGGGTGATATCCTTTTCGGGGGTGTAAATCAGCGGACGGATCAACGTCAGATGCCCGTTAAAGTAGCGCCGGCGCGGTTCGAGCGTCTCGAGCACGCCCTTGACCATCAAACTCATCAACGTGGTGACGGCGGCATCGTCGGCATGATGACCGAGCGCGACCTTGTTGCACCCCAGACGCTCGGCAGCGCCAAACAGCGCTTTGCGCCGGTTCAACGCACAGCGGAAGCAGTCCATCGGCAAGGGTTCGTCATCGGCC
>Ga0179948_1268742_pt1 | contig 10132 bp, 18 predicted proteins | sample AD_JPNNA6_sludge_FD_135925 | JGI IMG/M metagenome (GOLD analysis project Ga0179948, IMG submission 135925) | Metatranscriptome of active sludge microbial communities of municipal wastewater-treating anaerobic digesters from Japan -... | ecosystem: Engineered > Bioreactor > Anaerobic > Digestate...
CGCTGATATCGATGTTATAGTACATCTTATACCGCCGCGCCTCGCTCTCCTCCCTGCTCCCGGTCTCGGCCATGGCATCCTCGATCAGCTTTGCCTCCCGCCTGGATATGCGCTCCGCTCTGGTCCTCAGGTCGGCCTTGAGCAGCACCTTGAGATCGGCGGATAGAAGGTGCCCGGAAAGTCGCCCCTCGAATACCCCGCCGCTGCCGTCCTTGGCCAATGTCCTCTGGGCGTCGTCTACCAGATAATCTATCTCCGGTCCCTTCTCCGCCAGCCGGTTCATATCCTTGACCGAGATGCTCTTCTCCGCCGCAATCTTGCGGAAAAGGCTGCCGGAGTTGACCCAGCGCAATTTGAGTTCTGCCGAGAGAGAGCGGGCCAGGGTGGATGTGCCGGTTCCCGGCGCACCGCTGATGGTTATGATCATCCTAGCTCATGCTCCCTATATCCAGGGCCTTTCTGATGATCTGAGATACGGGCAGAGAGCAGATGAAGTACCAATAGAACCAGTAAAGTATGGGGCCCAAGACGGTGCTGTTGATGGAATGAGTGCCCCAGAAGGGAAAGGTCATGGTCAGAGCGGAATGCTCGCCGATATAGAGATAGGCCCACATGAATAGAGGAATGGATATGATGCCGATGTAGAGCATGGGCTTGAACTGCATCTGCATCATCTTGCCCTGCTCCGAGACCATCTTCATCTGCTCGCTTTGTAGAGATTGGATCCTGGCCTGATCCCCGGAGAGCTGGGCCTCTTTCATGCTGCGCTGAAGCTTCTTCATCTTCTCCTGCTGCACCCTCAGGAAATCCCAGTCCATGGTGTACTTCTGAATCAGGCTGGCATATAAACCGGTCACTGCCGCCAGAATGAAGAGGACCACATGGAAGGGCAGGATATCGGGCAGCCATCCGATGACATGCCCCGTGGCAACTCCCAGCCCATTTCGAAGATCAGAGCTGACCATGATCCCAAAAAAGAGGACAAAGCCCACCGCCAGGGCGGCCCTGTCCAGAGACTCTGTCAGCCCGTGCTTCATGCCGACGCTCCGAAGAACTTCTGCATCATGGGATACATCTCCTGAATCTGCTCGCTTGCTATCTGCTCATAGAGCCGGTAGACAATGCTCACTGCCAGGAGCAATCCCGTTCCGCCTGCGCCGCCCAAAGTGCCAAGCAGGCTGGCGATCAGCGTCAGAAGGCCGATGATCGCGCCGCCGATCACAGTGACCTTGGGGATATACCTTTCCATCAGCCTCTCAATGGAGGCTGGATTTCTGCGATATCCCGGCACCTGCAGCCCGGAGTTATGGATCTTGGCTGCAACGCTCTTGGGCCCCATTCCCGTAGTCTCAATCCAGAATATGGCGAAGAGAATGCCGCCCAATATGAGGAATATGGAATCGGCCAGAACATGCAGAACGATCTGCCAGATGGCTATGGGCGAGAAGCCCAGCTCGGCCATTCCGGCATTGGATGCGGCGACCATGCTCGGTATCCAGTCGCTGGGACCGCCGATGGGCGAGAGATAGTACATCAAGCCCGATATCGGCTGGGGCGAGGAGCCACTGACGGCTGCTCCGGTCACAGCATCATACCTGGCCTGGGAGATGAAGTTGCCCAGGATGCTGGAGTAGCCGGTGTATACTGTGGTCAATCCCTCTCCGGTCACCGTGGCTGTGGTCACTGTGCCTATCTTGGCGGCAAGCAGAGATCCCAGCATCTGGATGTTGGCCTGAATTGCCCGCACCAGAATCATGGGCAGAACCGAGGCATAAACCAGCTTGACCGGGAACCTGCCCCTGGCGCCCCTCACTCGGCTGTGGGCCAGGGGGATCTCAATTCTGGTGGACTCCACGAATACCACCAGCAATATGATGATGATGGTGGATATCAATGCCAGAATTCCGCCAGTGATGAAGACATATTGCAGCCCCTCCGAGGTGAAGAGGGTATCAAATCCGATGAGCTGCTGGGCGAAGATATAGATCCATTTGGGTATGATGCCAACAGGAAGACCGCCATCGCCTGAGGCTGGATTGATCAATCCGGTCACAAGAGACTGGGCGATTCCGGCCACGATGAAAAGCCCCACGCCTGATCCAACACCCCATTTGGATACCACCTCATCCATATAGACTATAAGCGATCCGCCCACAAAGACCTGAATGAATATCAATAAGGAGATTATGCCTGTGGTGACGCCTAAGGCCGTGGCCAGCCCTGAATCGGGAAGCAGATAGCCACCCAGCACCTGGGGCAGAGCCTCAACTGCCACCATCACAAAGACCAGGGCCTTTTGAGTGCCCTGATAGATAGCCTGATCCCGCGGATCGCTCAGATTGAGCTTTATTATCTGGGCTCCCACCAAAAGCTGCAGTACGATGGATGCCGTGACTATGGGACCGATTCCCAGGAGCATCATCGAGCCGAAGGATCCGGCAAAAAAGGCCCGATAGGCACCGAACATATCAATGGATGCCTTGGACAGCCCGAATAAGGGGATGTTTCCCAGGACGAAGTAAAGCAGCAGAATAGCTATGGTCCAGCTGATCTTTCTCTTAAAATGGACGTGCCCTGTGGGCCGCTCCACGGAGGGGAGCCGGCGCACAAAGGGCTCTATCGCATAAAAGAAACTCTGCTGGTTCATACTACTACTGCTTGACCACCAGCAGCCTCGATCTTATCCTTAGCCGTCGCAGAGAATCCTGCCGCGCTGACGGACAGCCTTCTGGTTACCTTGCCGCTGCCAAGGACCTTCATGCCGGACAGCTCAATGCTGCCCTCCGGCCCTGCCATCTGGTCCAACAGGCCCACGTTGACCGTCTCGACATCTGGGGTCAGGGGCAGCCGGACGAATCCATGTCTGCCCATCTCCGTCCCGAGAAGCATTGAGCGCATGAAATGATGCTTGCATTTGCCCACATCACCCCTACCGCCGCGGGTGCCGCCACCTCTATGGTTTTTATGCTTGCCGTGGTATGTCCGGTGGCCTCTGCGTTCCTTTGTCTTTGGTCTTACCATGCTTCTCACCTCATCTTCTTGATAAGATCGGCCAGATCGGCTCGAAATCCCAGATCTCCGCCCTGCTGTGCCGTCTTCTTGATGGTCTTCAGCCCTTTCCTGGCCGGATGAAGCCTGAATATGGGCTTGATTCCCAGATCCTTGAGGCTTGCTGCACCGGAATTCAGGGCCGCGGCCAGCTCTGCAAAGGAGCGGTATGCAGTCTTCTCCTTCAGGAAGTCCTCGGTGAGCCTGCGGTTTCCGGAGAGCCTTCCCCGCCGCTCCAGGAGCATGGCCAGGGTCTGGTCGTCGATCTTTCCCCAGGCCACATAGTCCTTGACCTTCTGGATCATGCCCCGGAAATGCTCGTCCTCCCGGACGACGATGCAGTGGTTGACCCGGTGCATACGCAGCATCTCCAATGTGGACTTGATCTCCGGTCGAAGGTTCACCTCGCCTCTTAGTCTGATTATGGCAAACATCTTCAGGCCCTCACTTGTATGGTATTGAGGAGCGCATTGTAGGTGGCCTTGGCGAAGTTTAATGTGGTGCGGGTGGAGCCGGCGGTCCTGGTCCAGACATCCTTGATCCCGGCCATGTCCATGACCTTCTTGGATGTCTCACCGGCGGCTATGCCCAGGCCCCGCGGAGCGGGAATAAGCACAACACGGACCGATCCGGACTCGCCGGTTACCTCATAAGGCACAGTATGGCCCTGGCCGCAGCCGCATTCCCAGCTGCCGCAGCCCCTCTTGACCTTCATCAGATTCATCTTGGCATTATCGATGCCCTTTTTGATGGCCTTTCCCACCTGGACATCCTTGCCCTCGCCGAGCCCGATATATCCGTCCCGGTTTCCTACTATGACCGTGGTCCTGAATTTGACCCTTCTTCCCGAGTCGGTCATCCTCTGAACCATATTGATATCCAGGACCTCGTCCTCCAGTCCCGGCACCAGAACATCCACCAGGCCGGCCTCCTTGATGGGCAGGCCGGAGGCCACCGCCTCATCGAAGGTGGTCACCTGACCCTCAAAGACTAGCTTTCCCAGCCTGGTCCTGGGGATCCACTCTTCCTGGTAAAAATCACGCTGCTTTCTTTTCTTGTCCATATAAGCTCACCCCAGTATCTTCTCCTTAGCCAGCTGGAATTGGGCCACTATATCCGCACCGGTATAATCCTTTATGTGCTGGCCAGATATCCTATCCTCCTCGGGCAGGATCTCTGAGCCATGAGGCACATCTACGCCGGCATCCACAACGCCCTTGATCGCAGCATAGATCCGGTTTCCTTTGGTGGAGGAATGCAGGCCAATGTCCGCTATGCCCTCGCTTATCCCCAGAGCCAGCATCTTCTTGCCGAAGAGCAGGCCGGTGAGGTAGGCAGCAGGGATATTGCCCTTGCTGAAGGTATATCCGTAGTCCTTTAGAGCCCGGGAGTTGACTGTTAGGAGGGTCTTGTCTCCCGTCTGCTCCGCCAGCACCAATTGTAATGTGGTGCTGCCATTGCTCTTCCTGATTACAACTCTGGGCTTCTTGGATAATATCAGCTTGTATCTTACATGGTAGTTTGTCTTTCCCTCTCTCCGCCTGCGGAAGGGGACTCTGTACCTAGGTCCAGTTGCCATAGTCTACTCACCTCTGGCAAGGCCCTTGGCCTTGATATAAGCATTCAGATGAGCCAGATTCCTGTATTCGCCGCCTTTGGACTTGCGATAAAGCAGGCGATAGGCATGGCTATCTATCTGGCCTTCCTCTCGCAGCTCCCGCAGCCTCTTTCGGAGAGCTCTGATCTTGGTCATCCACTGCTCTTTTCTCGGGTTTCTGGCTCCGGCAGCGCCTCTTCTGTGGCCCGGCCCCTTGCAATGGCCGTAGGCTCGCTTCTCGGCCCTGGCCCGGATCCTGCCCCGACTGTTGCCCTTTTTGGGCTTGGCCTTGATATTTCCGGCCTGAATCTGAGAGCGGATATCCTCGTGGGTTATGGCATCGGATAGATCTCCTGACACCTCCGGATCGGGATTGATCCAGATCCGGCTCTCGCCCACCTTCAATTCCGCTGCAGCCAGACGCTTCTGGGTGGTAAATCCTGGCATCCTAGGCCCCTCCTGTGGCATTGAGAACCTTGAGGCCGGCTTCCGCCGCTTTAGCCTGGATCTCCAGCCGCTTTTTCTTGCCCACGCCAGAGGCTATACGCACAGCGTAGCCCTCTGCCTTTCCGAGATCTGCGGGATTAAAGACCAGCATCTCCGGCAGGCCGCAGGGATGATATCCCCTGACCGCCTTGGGGCTGCCAAAGCCTGGTCGAACAAGCTTTCCCTTGGCCGCTATCTGCTGGCGGAGCTTGTTGTGCAGGCCGCGAGGCTTTCTCCAGCTGGTGGACAGCTTCTTCTTTTTATGTGAATCATGACAGTTGAACTCGGGCTTCTTTAGCTTCTGCCGGGTTCGGACTCTAAGCAACCTCTCTGCCACTGTCGTCACCTCTTCTCCACCAGGTAAATTCCGTCCTGGAATATCCTGATATCGAAACCATGCACCCTGGTAGCCTGCTCGATATTGGCCATGGTCTGGCCAACCTGCTCCTTGTCGATGCCTGTTACAGTCACTTCATCTTTGCCAACCTCGACCTTGGCGCCGGGCAGAATCCTGGCGGATCGAGGTCTTCTCTCACCCAGAAAATTGCTTATGATTAGCTCATCGGAAGCAGCCTTGAGCTGAATGGGAAAGTGAGAGTACACTACCTTCATCTTGTACTCATAGCCCCGAATTACGCCGGCGATCATATTGCTGATGTGCGCAGCTAGGGTTCCCACCATTGCCCGGTGGCGCTTTCTGTCGAGCCTGGAATTCACGATCAGTTGAGAGTCCTCTTTCTTGATCTCTATCTCGGGATAGGAGAGCTGCCGGGTGAGCTGGCCCTTGGGCCCATTTACCGTGACGGTATTACCTTCCACGGACACGGCAACTCCTTCCGGGATCTCTATCGCTCGTGCGATCTCTTTGACCATTGCGATCACCTAATACACATAAGCCAGGAGCTGCCCGCCCAGAGACTGGGACCTGGCATCGGAATGAGCCATGACCCCTTTGCTGGTGCTGAGAATCAGAACTCCGAAGTTCCTGGCCGGGAGGAATCGCTTCTCCCATTTCTCCATCTCGGTCACCTTGGTGGAGAACCTGGGCTTGATCACACCGCAACGGTTGATCTTGCCCAGGAGCTTCACCCGGAACATTCCTGACTTTCCGTCGTCAACAAATTCAAACTCGCCTATGTATCCTCTATCCGCCATGACCTTCAGAGCCCTTCCAATGAGCTTGGAGGCGGGATGGATGATGCATTCAGGCTTGCCTACGCTCTCCGCATTCTTGATTACGGACAGGGCATCGGCCAGTGGATCCAATAACATTGCAGCCACCTACGAATATTTTTCAAAGCCCATCTCAGGGGCGATCTCTCGGAAGCACTGCCTGCAGAGATATATTCCATACTTTCTCACCAGGCCGTTCTTGTTGCCACAGCGCTTGCACAGGTTTGCGCCTCTTCCGTAGACCTTCTTTCCTTTCTTCATGCTGCCTCCAGGATCTCAATGCCGAACTTCTTGGCCACGAAATCCATGGTGTCGTCCTTGTTCAGCCTCTGCCTGGCAGGAAGCTTCTTCTGGCATATCCGCCTCTTCGCTATCCTGTATCCGGCTCTCCTCATGGCTACGGAGACATCCATTCCGAATATACCGATCTCGGGATCGTATCTCATGCCCGGAAAGTCGGTGTGCTCCTCAATGCCGAAGGAGAAGTTGCCCTGCTGATCGAACTGGCTTTTCTTGAGGCTATTTCCGGCCGCCTTGAGGGCCAATGTCAGGAACTCCTCCGCCGCTTTGCCCCTCAGGGTGAGCTTGGCACCTATGGGCTCATTCTTCTTGATTCCAAAGTTGGGCAGGGTCTTCTTGGCAATGGAGCGAACGGGCTGCTGCTTGGTTATGGTCTGCATGATGGTCTCAGCATTGACCAGCCTCTGACCGCTCTCACCAACGCCTATATGCACCACTACCTTATCCACGCGGGGGACGAGACTGGCGTTCATCTCATAGCCCCCAGCTTGATCACAGGCTCATCCTTGCCGATCATGTAAACATAATCCTTGATTGTCTCGAACTCTTCGTCCCCGGAGATGATGACCCGATTGGGCTGGGAACTCTTGACGGTGATGATCTCCTTGATTTTTCCCGTCTGGCCGGAATGCTTTCCGCCCACAACCATGGCCAGATTTCCCACCTCAAATCCGATCTGATCCTCGATCTCCTTGTCCGGGATGGAGAGAACCAGAGAGTCGCCCACCTTGAAGTCGCCCTCGACCAGCTTGTTGGAGCCGTCGGAGAGGTTGAGCTGCTGCTTCTTGCCCTTGAGGAAGGTCTTGTTCTCGATCCTGGCCAGCTTTCGGACTGCTCCCGACTGGAGAAGGCTTAGATAGAACATGCCCTTCTCATCTTTGAGCATGCGGTATTGCTGATCCAGAGCGGGCACGGATATGACATCGAAAATGCCTACCGGCAGCTTGTAGTCCTTCTGGGCCTTGCCGTCCACCAGAACATTGCCCTCGTAGAGGATCCTCTTGGCCTCGCGGGCGTTGTCCACCAGCTTGAGCATATCCCTGACCACCATCACTAATGGCATGCTTTCGGCAGCGGAATGAGGGCCGGGGCTGGTCTTGGCCACCCAGGCATGGCTCTTCTTGTTGATGGGCCAGCTTACGGGAATGGTTATCCTCTTCTGATGTCGGCTCATTCTGATCGCCTCGCGAATATCTTCTCCCTCTCTCCATCCTCCATATCCAGCTTGATGATCATGACATTGGATGGATGAATGGTCCTGGGCACTTCTGTTCCGTCGGATCGGTAGTTGCTCACGCCGGCCACCTTGATGGTGCATCTCTTGATATCAACATCCTCAACCTCGCCTTCCGTGCCGGCGTGGTCGCCTCTCATGACCTTGACCGTATCGCCCTTTCGCACCTGAGCATTGCGCTTCTTCAGCTCCTCTCGGAGAGCCTTGCTCAGGGGGGAGTGCATGTACTTCTGGCGCTTATGCAAGGGCGACGTATACCTTTCCTTGCGTTGCTTTCTTGGCTGTTTGGAAATCATAAAATCATCACACAATTATGGACGCCGCGGAAGCTACCTTGGAGAACCTCTCCGCTACCTCGCGGGCCACCGGTCCCTTGACCTCCGAGCCCTTGGGAACGCCCTCGTCATCCACGATGACAGCGGCATTGTCCTCGAACTTCACCCGGAGTCCGTCAGGCCTGCGGAACTCCTTTCTCTGGCGGATGATGACGGCCTTAAAGATCTGCTTTCTCATCTCCGGAGTTCCCTTCTTCACTGATACTATGACCACGTCCCCAACCCCTGCGCAGGGCTGTCTATTTTTCACGCCTCGATAGTTCTTGACCGAGATTACGTGTAGCGTCCGCGCACCTGTATTGTCTACACAATCCAGGTATGCGCCAGTGTTGATCGCCCTGGGGATCTTGGCCTTCTGTCCCTTCATTTCAGGACCTCCACCACAACATAGGATTTGGTCCGGGAAAGGGGCCTACACTCCGCTATTTTGACACGATCCCCTGCCTTGGCTTGGATGCAGGGGGGATTGTGCGCATGGATTTTGGACTGCCTCTTCTCGAATCGTTCGTACTTCGTTGCCTTCTTCTCAAATTTGCGCATGACTACCACGGTTTGGTCCATCTTGTCGCTGACCACGGTACAGTTGAAGACCTGGCCGCGCACGGATAGATTGCCGTGGAAGGGACACTTTGGATCGCTGCACTCCTTCTCCGGGGCTGCAACATCCAGTCCGATATCCCTCATAACTTCCACCTCGTCTTTTGCATTCTCTTGCTTATTCTGTTCTCGGGCTGCGAGATCAAGATCGAGCCGGCGATCCTCACCTTCTGCCCGGGGGGCAGGGTGAAGACCAGGCTCATATTCTTTTTGGCAAGGCGCACCGCCTTGGCTTTTGTCTCCAAAAGGATGGTATTCCTGGTCTCGTCTATAACCTGACCTGTTAGCCCGGCCTGGCAGGGATTGCTACTCTCTGCTACCGTCAGGTGTAGGCCGATCAGCTCATGCCGGGCCAGGTTATCAGGTCTCAGGCTCACTTTGATCTTCTCTCCGTCTGGACGGTCTTGATCCTGGCTATGGTCCTGCGCAGGTCTCTTATCCTCCCGGGCTTTTCCGGAGCGCCTCCGGCAGTGACGATGCCTCTCTCCCGGATGAGCTCGCTTTCGAGCTTTCGCAGCTCCTCTGCAATCTCCTCCTGGTTCATGTTTCGGATCTCATCAATCTTGAAGATAGCCATAAAGCTCACTCTTCCCCGGCGCCGGGCTCGGCCTGCGCCTTCTCTTCAGGCAGAGGTGCTTCCTCAGCCACGCCCTCAACTGCAGTTTCTCCAAGCGGAGAGGGCTCCGGAGAGGGCTCGGACTCCAGCAGTTGGTCGAGATCGCTCTTTTTCTCAGGAACTGGCTCTGCGGCCTGCTCTGGCGCCGGCTTTGCTGCCGGTGCCTTCTCCGGCTTCTTCTCTTCCGCTGGAGCGGGCGCCGGCGCAGCAGGCTGTTCCATCCGGAAGTCGTCAGGAAGCCTGACGTCAGGCGGTATGATTCTGACCTGGCAGCCGATAACTCCCAGCTTCTTGACTGCCACGGAGTAGCCTCTGTCCACCAGATCCACGGCAGGCTTGCCGGAGTGCTTGATATAGCCGGAGATAAACTTCTCCGTGCGTGAGCGCGGTCCGGTGAGCTTGCCGGAGATGACTATCTCGCAGCCTAGAGCTCCTGCATCCATCACCCTTCTCATCATGGACTGGCCTGCCTTCCGGAAGTACCAGCCCCTCTCCAGAGAGGAGGCGAGACGGTTGGCCACTACCCTGCCGTTCAGATCACCGCGGCCCACATCCTGGACATCGATCTGGGGATTGTCCAGATGGAACTTGCGATCCAGGTCGCGGGTGATCTTGCGGATCAGCTTTCCGCCCTTGCCTATGACCATCCCCGGCTTTTCGGCATAAACTGTGATCTGGGTGCCCATGGGGGTGCGGTTCATAACCATGCCGCCGTAGCCTGCCCTCTCCAGCTCCTCAGCCAGATA
>Ga0179948_1249337_pt1 | contig 9951 bp, 10 predicted proteins | sample AD_JPNNA6_sludge_FD_135925 | JGI IMG/M metagenome (GOLD analysis project Ga0179948, IMG submission 135925) | Metatranscriptome of active sludge microbial communities of municipal wastewater-treating anaerobic digesters from Japan -... | ecosystem: Engineered > Bioreactor > Anaerobic > Digestate...
GCCAATTCTTTAATCCATATAAACTTCCATTTTATTGGTGATAAATATGAAAAATAACGAATTATTTGATGGAAAATACCGCATACTCGGTACTTTAGGCAGAGGTGGTATGAGTACTGTTTATCTTGCTGAAAATGTTAAGCTTGGCACTCTATGGGCTATCAAGGAGATAAGTAAAAATTCCAAAATAGATATTTTGGTGGAGCCTAATATACTCAAAAGATTGAATCATCCTGCCCTTCCAAGGATATTCGATATATTGGAGGACGATGAAAATATTTATATAATCGTTGATTATATTGAGGGGGCTTCACTTGATGCAGAGCTTGGCAGGGTTGGCAAATTCCCGGAAGATAAAGTTATTTCTATTGCACTTGAGATTTGTGAGGTGCTAAAGTATTTACATTCTCAAAAGCCAAATCCCATAATATACAGGGATATGAAGCCGGGTAATATAATTCTTACAAAGGATGGTTCCATTAAGCTTATAGATTTCGGGATTGCCCGGGAATATAAGGAAGAAAGCAGTATGGATACGGTTTATATTGGAACAAGAGGGTATGCTGCTCCTGAGCAATATGGTGCGGGCCAAACAAATGAGCGGACGGACATTTACAGCCTTGGAGTGACATTATATCACCTTGTTACAGGGAAAAATCCAAATGATCCTCCATATGAAATAAAATCCATAAGGTTATTTGACAGTCGTTTATCTGAGGAATTGGACAGAATTATCGAAAGGTGTACCAGACAGGATCCGGAGGAAAGATATTCAAGTGTTGATGAGCTTGCAAATGATCTTAATAAAGTACATTTAAAAGGCAAAAAGGTCAAAAATATTGATAACATCATTAAAGAGAATATAAGGAATGTACCTGTAAGCTTTAAGAAGCTGGTGTTAAATGTATTTGGAAACTCAGAGTTTGCTGCCGAAACGGCATACGCCATTGCAAACCTTACTGATTTTAAAGTGATGGTTGTAAATTTGGATTTTATAACATCTGGCCTGGACTTGAATTTAAACCTTGTACCCAAACTTGATAAATACTTATCTGCAAGGGATGAAAATTTTGGATTCAATATGATAAAAGAGGCGATGGAACGCAATATTTTAAACCAGGATATGCTGGAAAAGGCATGTATTAAGACAGGGGATTCAGACAGTTTGTATATACTTACTGATCCGTATGATATTGACAATTATGAAAAGTATAAAGGCTTGGATGTCCACGGACTTATGGAATATTGCTACAGATATTTTGATGTTACAATTGTATGCCTAAACAGCTCGATACATGATCTTTATGGAAAAGCTGCTCTGTCAAAAAGTGACTTCAACATTATATCTGTGGCAGCAAACATAGATGAAATAAGAGCTTTTGAGGGCTATTTCCGGTATATGAAGGAGAAAAATTTCTTTTCCGGTGAAAATATAAGGTTAGTGGCTTTTGATTACAAAAAGGATTGCAACCTTCCGGAGAGTGTACTTAACAGTTTTTTTGGAGGGAATAAATATATTGGTAGTATAAATTACCAGCCTGAAAGGGAAAAATGTAGAAACATCAATTCATATTATGCAAAATATGCTGTTGAAAAGCATTCTAATGAGTATCTCAATATCTTATCACACTTCAATATAGTTCCTAGAAGAACATTAGGCAGTAAAATAGGCAGTATTGTAGGGTCTATTTTTGGAAGAGGTTAGTTCTGTTTTTCAATGATTAATGGTATTTAATCAAATTAAGAAAGGAATGAATTTTAATGTTTAAAAACCCAAAATTCATTTTGCTTATCGCAATATTTCTTTTGGTTATGGCTGGAACTATTTACTATTTTAATAATGTAAGAATACCTGCTCTCACAATGAAATTGGAAAATGACATAAGAGCAAAAATTGATGTAGCAGCCATGCCAAAGATGAAAATTGCCGTTGTGTCTGATAAAGACGGGATTCCAAAGTATACCCAGTTAACTGATGAAATAATTGCCGGCAAGGTAAAGATAATTGATATACCTACTGATTTTGTTGCATCAAATGCTGCTTTTGATATTGATATGTTAAAAAACAAAATAGCAAAAGAAGATCTCAGGTTTGGAGAACAGATAGTATTAGACAGTCTGTCAACAGAAGAAAAGTGGTTTGGAGACTATGACAGATTGAAAGAATTTGCTGTGAAGAGCATTGTTGCAGAAGAGGTCAAGCCCGGTAATATTGTGGATTTAATCGTCAATTACAGAAACGGTACCTATGATGTGATAGTTCCAAAGACGAAAGTGCGTAAAATTTATAAGTCGGAAAGCAAGGATGGAACAATAGGTTCATATACATTGATATTTTCTCTTGATGAATTAAGCTACAGGGATGTGCTTTTAGCAAGTAAATTGGGCTATCTTGAAACAAGGCTTTATATTGATGAAAGTCAGAAAGCATCAGAAAAGACTTTTAATTATTCGGTTCAATCTAAAAAAATTCCGCTTATAAAGATTGACGATAAGGACTCAGCTATTGCTGACATAGTACCAATGCAAAGTACTTCAGAATCTACTGCTGCTGTTAATGCACAAAGCTTGAATCAGGAAGCAAAAGACGTTAAAGCTCAAAATGATTCACAAAAAGCACCAATCAATGTTGAAAGGTAAAGAGGGGACTTACTATGGTGATATCAATAACAGCGCCAAAAAAAGGAATGGGCCAGACTCAAAATGCAATTAATCTGTCTGCAATGCTTACAAGGCTTATTAATGGAAAGGTACTGCTCGGAGATATCAATAAATTCAGTAAGGATATAGAGTATTATTTTAGTGATACTCATGCCTTAAAAGGCCTTGATAGCCTTATAAGTCTCATTGAGGCTGGACTTTTGAGAGAAGATAATTTTGATTCATGTGTAAAATCCATAACTCCGGAACTTGATATTCTTATAGCCAATGAATGTTTTGAATTAAGCAGCGATACAATCGACAAGATAATAAGTTTCACGGAAAAATTATATGATGTAACAGTTATTGATACCATATCGGGAAACAATGCACTCACCCGCCATTTTTTCGAAAAATCCGATGTCATTGTTGTTGTTTTGAACCAATATAAAAATGTTGTGAATATGGCTATTGGAAACCAGTTTTATAAGGAATTTGCCGATAAAATAATATTTGTATTAAACAGATTCAGGGATGATATAAACCTTAAGTATTCTGATGTGAGGGATATTTTGAGATCCAAAGGCTATGAGGGAGAAGTGTTTACCATCAGTTATGATGTTTCCATGATAAATGAGTGCAATGATCATTCTGTACTTAATTTTATACTCAATAAAGGAATGAAGACGTCCACTGTACATGAAGAAATGGTTTTGCTCACTGAGTATTTGCTGAAGAATTTTGGAAAAGATATACCGATGAAGGAATATGGAACCAAACAGGGCAAATTGTTTTCGTTCTTTATGTCTAGGAAATAATTATGCGTACCGCATCATCATTTCACACGACAACGATCAAGGAAGATAATACATGCCATGCTGAGGAAATAGTGGGGGTGGGGATGTGAAGGTCAATAACATCGAAGAATTTAAAAAGATTTCTAAGGAAATCGATGAAAAATTAAACGATACCGATAAATACCAAAGACTTTACAATGTAGACAGACGGGAAGCAGAGAAAGAGATACAGCGATATACTGTATATAAGGATAAGGCAGCACTTGGAAGAAAAGAAGTAAGGGCACATATTATAAACCAGTATGTAATAATATTGAAGCAGTTCTACAAACTTGATGATGATGGTATAAACAAGTTTATTGATTTTTATGAGCTTAATAACAACAATGTTCAAGTGGTATTTGAGATGCTCCTAGAGATCTATGACATATCCCATATTATAAATAAGTATGGCTTGTTTATTAAGGTGTCTGAAGATGATATATGGAGGATCGCTAAAGAGGAAGAAAGCAATATAAAAGAGAGATTTGACCTTACAAAAAAACTTAAGCTTTTAGCCATATTCATTTATGCAGATGTATACGGACAGGATGTCATTGACACACTGCAGCATCATAATATAAGTGAAATAGGAATAATAGACAAGGACTATGTCTATATAGTTTATAAAGGAAACAAGCTGCATCTGGAGTTTTTGGGGTTTGAAGATGAAAATGTCATATTGAACATACAAAAGAAGACAACGAGAAACGCAGTTTTAAACTATGACAAAAGCAACCCAACCCTGGTGACATCAAAGGATAACAGCAGCCGTATAACTGTTGCAGGCTTTAATGCCACAGCAGAAGGTGATCTTTATTACAATGAAAGAATATTCAATCTCTCCAAAATAACATTAGAAGAGATGCGAGATACTTATAAAACAATAAACGAGCTTATTTACAGAATGCTGACAATGAACCAAAAGGGCAGAGGCTCTCATTTCGTTACAGGTTCGGATATGGGGGTTGGAAAATCCACTTTTCTTCTGGCGATGATGGAAAAGGTGCCTGACATGTGGGGAATCGGTATACTCGATACCCAGAATGAGCTTCAGGCCAGGAAAAAGTATCCTTGGAAGAATGTTTTGACTCTCATTGAAAACCCCGACAGAACCATTGCCCAGCTTTTTGAGATAATGTTAAAAATGGCCAGGGATGTTATATATGTCGGTGAAATTACAAAGCCTGCCGAGGTTGCAGAGCTTGTTAACTCAAGCTTGAGGCTTAATGCGGGTGTTGGTGCTACACTTCACTCCAAGACCCCTTTTGAGGTGGTTACCAACCTTCGAAATCTTATGATGAGAACAGAAATGTACAATAACAGTGAAGTTGCAGAAGCAGATATAGCAAGAGGACTTGACCTTGTGGTGCATCTTGCAAAGCTTGAGAGCGGCAGGATTGTTGTTGACAGCATAGTTGAAATAGAGTATGTGGAGCAGGAGACATTTATATCTCCTGTTGTGGAAGGCAAATATGAGGAGCTTTTGTACAACCTTGCAAAGATGGCTCAGTATGCTATGCTCAAATATATATACAAGAGAAGCTACAGGTACAATGAAATTATCCGGTATGACAGGGAAAAGGATGATTGGATTGCACTAAACCTTCCTTCGAAGGAGTATTTTTCGAAAATAGGAAGGTATGTCAACCAAGGGGAAATTAAAGAGTTTATGGACTACTTTTTGAAATATAAGAACAGATAGGGTTAGTATTATTATTGACATAAAAAAGTAGGTGACGAATAATGTCTTTGATTTCAAGAATTGCAGAAGGTTGGAAGAGACTTGCAAGCTATATTTTCAAGATGGATTTATTCACTGCTGTATGGGTATTGCTTGTACTGGCAGCAATTGTTCTATTAATACGGCTTATAGTCCAGAAACTCAATACATATAAGATAAAGCAGTTTTATAGCATAAACAAGGACAAGCGTTATGTACTTCGAGATATAACACAAAAGCTCAAGAAAAACAGGTATTTTCTAATTATGGCTGAAAATATAGCCTTTAAGATTGGTATGTTCAATAACTATTCATATGAGAGAAACCTTGAGTTTGCAACTATGGCTTGTTTCACATTTTTAGCTGCTATCATATTGAGCATTATAATATTTATTCCGCTGGTGTCTGTGATATGGTACATACTTCTTTTCTATATATTTATGGCGGTTATATTTGCGGTTTTACTCTTTTACATTTTCACTATGATTGCAAGATCAAGATTTAATAACCAGCTCCCTGAGACATTTAAAATCATAAACAGCAGGTATATAACCCATGGCAGCATACTGAAGGCGATAAATGTTTCATTGAATGATTTTGACAAAGCCGTAAAGAGAGAAATGATAAAAATTTACGATGTGCTTAAAAAGAATGATATGTATGATATTGACAACACATTCAGAATGATTGACAGGGCATACAAGAACCAATATGTTTCATTGCTATTAAATCTTATAAAGCAGGCTCATTATAAAGGCGGAAACAAGGTAATAAAGGAGCAGATTGAAAACACCACAGAAGAAATTCTTATAGATATAGCAAATCAAAAGGATTTAAGTGCATCTACAAGGACCTATGTTTTCCTAAGCATATTCCTTCTTCCGGGAATATTGTTTGTGGAACGCTTCAATTTTACTGCATTAGGTGAAAAATCCACTGAATTCTATGCAAGCCCATATGGTGTAGGTATTAAGTTGGGATTTTTAATTGCTCTGATGTTTTATATCGGAATGATGTTGTTTTTGGAAAGAACTTCGGATTGAGAGGTTTATCTATGGACATATCTGCAAATCTATTTCTGGTTCCTGCCTTCTTGGCTATCCTGCTTGTATTCCTTGCAGTAATCAAGAAAACAGTTACCGATGTAAAACAGTATAAAATAGGAGAAAAAAAACAGAGTGGTCTGGAAATCTTAATTGAGGTTGTAGACAGGATCAATATTTTTACTCCTAAAAAGGGCTCTAAACTTTATGACGGATACAAGTCATTTTTAAGATATTCAAGGCTTTCTGTCAAAAAACTATTTAGAATAAAGCTTTTAATGTTTGTTATTGCCATAGTGTTTTTGCTGCTCAAACATTATACCGATGTGGGGATTTACACTAGGGATATCTATAATAAATTCGATTATTACTCCGACCTTTTGTACCAATATAAAGGAGAGGTTGAAAATGAGGAACTTGCATTGAAATACGAAATTGACTGTCTTAACACAGCACTTTCACAAATCTCCAAAAATGAGCTCATTACGACTAACAAAGAAGAAATACAATTAAAAATTAAATCCTATATAAAATACGCCGACAACAGTCTGGAGATACCAAAAGACACCATAGCAAACAAGGTCTACTACAGGCTCTATGATTATTACAAATACAGGCAAATCAATATATTCTCAATACTTTTAATAGGACTTTTATTTTGCTTTATACCTGAAATACTTGTTTATCTGCAAAGCTTCTTTGCCAAGGCCGATGCAAGAAAGGAGCTGCGGTTCCTAAAAAAACTAATAATAGTCAATGGCTCCATAAAGCCTGTTGATTTCATGGAGCTATTGGAAATACTTATTGAAAAGTCCAAGTATTATAAAGAGATGCTTCAGGAAATACAGGATGCCAATAAAAGAAACAATATTGACAATAAAGCCATATATATGAACCTGATTAGCAGTACAAAGGAGCTTGATTTGAAATTGTTTTATGAAAAACTTGATCAGGCAAACAATTATGATTTTGATCAGGCGATTGTCAATATTCACAATGAATTCAAGATGGAAAAGAGAGAAGTGGCAAGGAAGATAAAGAAAAGGATTGATCTGATAAATATTCTTGGAATTATGTTTTTTATGGTTCTTATAGTGATTATGATTATGTATCTTATGATTCCATGGATGAAATCATACAATATGAGCCAGCTGATGTGACAACATGGTTTGGACACCATAAGGTATTACCTTGAGACAAGTCAAGCTTAAAAGAGGTGAGAAAATGAAAGAGGTAGTTTTTGAAGTTGTTATCGGGGTTATAATCATTGGCCTCCTGGTGATTGTTGTAAACCTTTTTAGAGGCAACCTCGAAATAATAGGTTCCACAGCGGATAAAGCAGACCAAATGGACAAGGTTCAGGCGGAAACCTTAGGCGTTGATACGGACAAAAGCAGTGTCAGGGGAAGTGATGTTGTTTCTGCCATAAGGTATTATGCTGACAAACCGGAAGTTAGAATATTTGTAGACAATGTGGATTTCACAGGAAAAACAAACTTAAGCAGTATTGACTATGAAGCGGTTTATACCGCTAATTATAAATTTGATGTAAACAATAAGAATATAGAAGAAATACGTTATTGGCATTCTTCTGTATCAAGTCCAAATTAAAAAGGAGGATTTTTTATGGATAAGATAATTGCAACTGTAATTGTTCTTATTATTGTACTTGGACTTATTGCTTTTGCAATCCTGCCTCAGCAGGAAGGAGTCAAACAAATGGGTGAAAAGGGGACAACAGAACAGCAGAAACTCATTCAAATGGTTAATGATCCTAACAGGGTCATGGGTAGTGCAATAAGGTCCTACCTGAGTCAGCCGGGCATTACGGTAACCATAGGCGGAAGTGCAAACTTTGATGTGAACCAGATCTCCGATTCTCAAGTTTATATCATGAAAAAGACATACAAATCGGATGGATCCATTGACACTGTGGATTTTACAATAGTTGATATGGGCTCATCAGCTCAGGCATCTCCAGGTAATTAGTAAAGGGAGGTCTTTATGGCTGGGAAGCTTTTCGGTACTTTTCTAATTATTATGTTCCTCACATATATGGTTTTATTATCTTCATTTTACTTTATGCACCAATCTGTTGCAATTAATGTGAACAGCATTAATTATAATGTCTGTGAAAGCATTTCATCATTAGGAAAAGTGACGCCCCAGCTCTTTACATATTTATCCGATTCGCTGTCAAAGTATGGCAATTATAAAATCAAAATAAAACTTGAGAGGCAGCTTAAAGCAGGAGTATATGATACATACTTTTTTGATGGTGATGACATAAGAAAAGAGATAGGCTCAAATAGCGGGGTGCAGGGTGCAATGAATTTAATAAACAGCAAGCTCAACATAGGTGACAGGGTTACTATATATGTAGAGGATAATGATCTTACATTATTCGGTCGGCTGATAAATGCAACATTTTTAGGCAGCAATTCAGGGAAATTTGTGGATACAAGAATCAAATCTCTGAAGTCATGCATTATATCAAATGAGCCAAAGGACTTGGTTAAGGGATATGATGTAATCGCTGACATAAAAAACAGGAATGACCCGATAGTTATAAGTGTTTCAACAAAACTTTCAAACAACATTTACAGATATGACAGCACAAATCCTTATTACGGTGACAGTGAGAATGAAAGAATGTTTACAGGAATTCCAGGAAGTGATTTTATATTGGAAACCGGTGAGTTTATAAGAGAGTTTTTGTATGAGGATGATGGAGTAACAATAAAAGAAATAATTTACACACAGCAATAAATCCATACCCTTTCAATAAATTAGGCGGCAATACCGTGGTCGATGCTGTAAAACTTAGGGGGGTGAGCATGTGGGAGAGATTATGGCTGTGATAGTTATTCTGCTTTTAATAATAATGGTTTTTGTTCCCCTGGCTTATTTAAATTATACAACAGCCAACAATGAAGAGGTTAAGCAGACATTAAATCTTTCATGCAAGGTCATTGTAAATAATATCGAAAATCAATCAGAAAATCTCGAAAATATTTCAAAGGGTTATAATATTGATGATATGTCCGATGTAAATATCGATATGAAGAAACTCTTAACTGATTTTGATAATGAACTGTATTCTAATTCGGGCAACAAGGATAATTTTGAAAAAATAAAAAATAGAATTTTGTTAAAAGCACTGGTTTTGAAGGATAAGTTTTTTATGACAAAAAAGGTTGAGACCCTACCGGGGGTTTTTGAGGATCAATGGGGACCTCCCTACTTCTTTACTGCTGCTTTATATGACGGACCGGAAAAAAAACTTGTATATATGAATACAAAGGACGACAGGGTTGTGTACTATGATGGAGTGACTGAGAAAAAGGATAAGGTTCTTACTGATTTTAAGGTAGGGCCTGGCTCTGTCTTAGGTCTGACAAAAGAAAAGAAGACCCAAATGATTATCGATAAGATCAATTTGGAGATGGAAAAGGCTACAAGGGAAATTGGTGTAAGTAATGGAATTGGCGTAAAAATAAGAAATCCGTATGACAAGAGCATTGATAACATGGTGGATTATGCCAATGTTAATGTGCTTGATGGTGGAATAACTTTTTTTGTATTATATGGTGAAACTACATTTCTAAATGCCAATGGCATGGATTTTAATTTTAAGAACTATAATGTTGCAGGTTATTCCATGTCATATTAAAATTAAGAGTAATAATGTTTTAAATCCAATAAAAAC
>Ga0179948_1005152_pt1 | contig 9724 bp, 6 predicted proteins | sample AD_JPNNA6_sludge_FD_135925 | JGI IMG/M metagenome (GOLD analysis project Ga0179948, IMG submission 135925) | Metatranscriptome of active sludge microbial communities of municipal wastewater-treating anaerobic digesters from Japan -... | ecosystem: Engineered > Bioreactor > Anaerobic > Digestate...
AAGCGTTCAGAATATCGTTTGATTTTGTTTCGGGGTGTGGCGCAGTCTGGTAGCGTACGCGTCTGGGGGGCGTGGGGTCGCAAGTTCAAATCTTGTCACCCCGACAAATCAAAAAATCCTCGTTGCGACAGCAACGGGGATTTGTTTTTTCACCGGGCCAGCGGAAAACTTGTTTTCAAGGAGGACCGGGGAAAAACAAAGACTGGAGAGAGTGAAACGAACGACAGAATTTTTGATTTAAGTCAACCCTCCCGCCGTGGAAGATTCACCGTAAGGTAAATCTTGTCACCCCGACAAATCAAAAAATCCTCGTTGCGACAGCAACGGGGATTTGTTTTTTCACCGGGCCAGCGGAAGAACCCGCTCACCATTATTTAGGGATACTTGACTATCGAACGTTTCACTGCACCACCATCTTCCCGACCGATTGATGATTCCCGCTGGTAATCACCAGCAAATAAATCCCTCTACCCTGATGAGAGAGGTTAAAGTGTTCCATATGCCCCTCGCCGGACAGATCAACCTGCCTGCTTTCCACCACCTGCCCCACAGGATTTAAAAGATGAATGCTGATTCTTTCCCGGGAAGAAGAATTCAGCCTTACCGCAAAACGACCGGTACACGGATTGGGGAAGAGGGTATAACTGAGCGCTTTCGTTTTACTCCCTTCAGCAGAAGAATGGATGGCTGTGACAGGGGCAGAGGTGTTAGTACAGCCATTGCCATCGGTGACTACCAAGTGATATATACCTCCCTTGCTGATCACATATTTGCTTTTTGTGGCTCCCTCAATGATGCCGGCATCGGTATACCACTGATAGGAAGAATAGGGATCCGGGGAAACCAGCGTATCGCCCCTGACCTCCACTTTGGGCTGGTAGGCGGGGTGGACAGATAGCGAGAGGAATATGATGCTATCGGCGCCCTTTGACGAAATCAGTGTGTCGGAGTAGAACCCTGCCTTGTTGTATATTTTACTCATAAAGGAGTAACTTTTGCCTTCACAGATCAATGCCTTTGTGGTATCACCAGTGATGAAGAAAGGAGAATAATAAAGCAATCTTTTATATGAATAAACCATCTGGCCGGAACCTGCATCCCGGGAATACGAAACAGTACCCGTCAGTTTAGTAAAAACAGTATCATTGAGGGTACTGAGATAACAATCATCTCCAAAAAGCAGATCCGAAGAAAAGACTGTCCCGTCATAGATATATTCTTCCTTATCACTCATCACCCACTGGCCTGAGTTGGTATTCCATGAGTAAAACATTTCCAGGATTTTGTTCCGGCTGGTATCGTATGCGTATTCCCTTTGCAGTGTACCGATCCATTTGTTGCCCGCAACATTCCAGTTGTACCTGGCATCTTTTTGCAGTTTGCCATTGGCGTCGTAACTGATTTCCGTTTTCCTATTGCTTACCCACACTTTGGAGGTTTTATTCCAGGAGTACACAACGGACAAGGTAAGTTTCCCCCCGGGATTGTAAGTATATTCGGATTTATAACTACCCACCCACTGGCCGGAAATTTTATCCCAGGAATAAGAAACCACCTGGGTGTGGTTTCCAGTAGTATCACTGATGTAATCAGTCGTGATGCTGTTCACCCATTGGCTTAGTGCCTTGTCCCAGTTAAATGTGGTACAGTTAATAAGGATGCTTTTTATATTCCATCTCCATTCTGTTTTTGAACTAATGTTCCACTGAGGGATGGTTTCGTCATACTTGTGCATGGTGGACGATACATAGTTACCCAAGGTGTCGTAAGTGATCTCCTCTTTCTCGTCCGGTATCCACTGGTTCAAGGTTTTATCCCACGCCTTATACTTTATTCTTTGCCTGATGTTACCAAGGGAATCATATACGTTTTCTGCTTTCTGACTTTCAGCCCATTCTTCTGCGGTTTTATCCCAGTTATAGAAAACATTCTGCGTTAAATGCATGCTCAGATCATAGCTGTAGTCATTCCTGGCATAACCCTCCCAAAGTTTTGTCGTTTGATTCCACCGATAAGAAAGGTTTTGTGTTACATTGCCGTACCCATCGTAAAGGTAGCAGTTCTTCTTTTGCCCCTGCCATCTTTTTGTTGTATCGTTCCATTGAAAAGAAATGGCTGTAACATTTTCCCCCCGGGCATCGTAGAAAAATTCGTCTTTCTCATCATTCATCCACTTTTGGGTGTTTTTATTATAGTTCTGGTATACAATACTATCCAGTTTTTGTATTTTCCCTTTGACAGCTAAAAAGGTAAGATCTGTTGATAATCCCAGATTATGCAGATTCCGTTCGTCCTGGGTAGAAATCATCTTCTGCGCAGGAAGTGGCCTTTCTGTATGCCGGTCTTCCCAGGATGCATTCCGTTCAATTTCAATTGCCTGCCCACAGGTGGTTGATGCCAGAAAAAGCACCATAGCTGTGATGGTATGTATTGATTTCATTAGTAAGATGGTTTGTTAAGTACTACTAAAATTAGACAATCAATTTACGGAATTTTTCCATGAATCTTAGTTTTTTTATTCGTAAACAAATAAAATTTTGCACAAAGTACAATGGTAACTATCCTACGCTGGCAGGTCCTTTGGCAGCGAAACCTTTGAGCAGTTTATGGGTAACATTTAATGTGACATGCTTGCAATGAAGTGGAATCTAAGTTCCTACCAACTGATATAAGCAAATGACCTGGTGGCTAACCTGCAGATCGGGAATCCCCCCGGGTTCCGGAAGCTGAGCCGCTACCTGGGGGTCTGAACCCGAACGGATTTGATGGAGCCGCGAGAGCGGGTGCGTGCGGGTTTTCATTCCGCTGTGCCCTCCAAGGTAACGATGGAGCCGTCGGCGCGGTATTCCAGTTCCGCCACCTTGAGGCTGCGCAGCCACTCCTTTCCTCCTGAAGGACCACAGTCATGGTGGAAGAGGTACCATTTGCCCTTGAACTCCACAATCGAATGGTGGGTGGTCCACCCCACCACCGGGGTAAGGATCACCCCCTGGAAAGTGAAGGGTCCGTAAGGATGGTCGCCGGTGGCGTAGCAGAGACGGCGGGTGTTGCCGGTAGAATAGCTGAAATAGTATTTCCCGTTGTATTTATGCATCCAGGAAGCTTCGAAGAAGCGGCGGTCGTGATCGCCGGCGGTAAGAGGCTTTCCGTTTTCGTCGAGTATGACCACGTCACGGGGTTCTTCTCCGAATTCCACCATGTCGTCGCGCAGACGGGCCACCCTGGCCGTGAGGGCCGGCTCCCCGTCGGCAGGCTCATGGCCGCACTCGATGGCTTTGTTGTTCCGGTAACGCTGCAACTGTCCGCCCCACAAACCTCCAAAGTAGATATAAAAAGTGCCATCGTCATCGCGAAACACGCAGGGATCGATCGAATAGCTTCCCCTCATGGGGGCATCCAGGGGTTGGAAAGGCCCCTCAGGACGTTCCGAAATGGCCACCCCGATGCGGAAGATGTCGTTCTGGTCCTTCAGCGGAAAGTAGAGGTAGTATTTGCCATCCTTGTAAGCGCAGTCCGAATCCCACAACTGTCGCCCTGCCCAGGGAATCTCCTCCACATGAAGGGCGACACCGTGGTCAGTCACCTCCCCATCGATACTCTCCATCGAGAATACATGATAATCGTACATGTTGTAATGGTCACCGTAATCATTTACAGGAACCTCTGATTCCACATCGTGGGATGGGTAAATATAGATTTTACCGTTGAAAACATGTACGGAAGGATCGGCAGCATAAATACCGTCAATCAGGTACTTGCTTTTCTTATCTACCATCTTTCAGTTATCGATGTTTCTCTTCCATTCGTTTATTCACTTCTTCCATTGTCCCGGCAAACGGCCCGGGGGTTTCCATTTTGATCGATACCAGGGCGGCAGCAAACTTCAACGACTCCGCCACATCATGATCCAACCGGCGTGAAAGGTAAGCCGCAAAGGTCGTATCGCCGCGGCCTGTCCTGCCTGACACGTTACTGTTGGAAAATCTTTCATAGTAAGTTTTCCCGTTAACCCTTGCCAAAACTCCCTCCGAATGGGTGATCATCACTTCGGGGCAGCCCCAGGATTCAACAATAATCGCCGCTTTCTCCAGGTCATCGGTGCCGGTCAGAAGCTTCGCTTCAACAATATCCAGTTTAAGCTTGTCCATCATGGCTGCGATCTCTTCTTTACCGGCAACATCGCTGAACTCGTGGTTCTTGGTTACCGGATTGATATGACGGACAAAACTCTGCATATCGACCGACAGGCTCCGGTAATTCCTGGCTTTCAAACCTTTCATAAGGGGCATGTCAAATTCGGTATCTGAAATCCCTGCCAGATGAAGACATGTGGTATCCAATTCGGGCACGTCACCGATGGAAATCAACCCCGCCGATTTGAGGAGGGTCATTTCACGTTCGTCAACATTTGCAGAATAATGCAATACCCGGTTATAGCTGGTCTCTTCACTGGGAATCAAAAAGGTATCTATTCCAAGATCCTTCATCGGTTGAAGAATATGTTCGTCTTTCACGGCCATTTTGGTTACCACGGCCACCTTCTTTCCGACTCTTGCAGCTACCATGGCCCCGCATAAAACTGCGCTTCCTGGAGCGACACGGGCAACGCCACCGAAGGGAATTATTTCGTCGTAGACCATGTGCCCTACGAACGTAATATCATATTTTTTGCTCATCACAAACTCTTTCAGCTGTAAATTTATTAATCCTTACGTATTACTCTGTCTTTTTTTCGGGACTCATCAACCACGGAAAGAATGGGATCAGCTCTTTCGGATCCACGGTTTCGCTCTGATTTTTGGCACGCAAATCCTTCACATGGTTCATCACCAGATGGGTCCAGACGGCGCCGGGCCTCGGATAAGCTGCCACAATGTAATGAGGCCCCTTTTCGGTTTCACCAGCTTCCAATTCAAGCTCAGCCCTGAGATTATCGGGGGTGATCATGGTATTGGCGTATTCGAAAACCACACGGTCCATGTGTTTGTAAACCTCCTTACTCTCTTCCACCATTCCGTAATAATCAAGTAACTGGGCAAAAACATAGTTGGAAGTAGTATACACATCCTGTCCCTGTTCCGATTCCACTTGTTCACCATCCTTGGTTTTACACATGGCCCACCCATGAAGGCTTTGTTCGTGTTGTAGATGGTTCTGAGGATCTTTTTCACCCTTTCCTCCGGAATCGCAGGCGCTTCTCCAATGGAAAGGAGGTACCACAAGGCATCGAGTTGATTGGTCCACACATCGGTATTGGATTCCCCTGTTTTCGGATCAAAACAGGTGATGTAGTATTCCAGTTTTTCCCCTTTCTTATTCACATCTTCACGCCACAGTTGCTCAAAACTGGCCCAGGCTTTGTCATATTTTGCCTGAATGTGTTTCTCGTCTTCCTTTTCACCCAGCATTTGCGCCATCTTGATCAACGCCTGGCAGCCGCCCAGGAATTGGGTGGCGTCATAAGCATCGGCACCGAAAAGCACCAGGTTGTCAAAGGTATTCTTCACATCGTCGGGATTTCCTTCCGGAATTCCATCCCCGTCAAAATCGAGTTTTAACAGCGATTCCAATCCGAATTTCATGGTTTCCCAATTCGACCGCAGGAATTCCATATCGCCGGTGAACTTCACATTCCGGAGCACGCGCATCATCAGTTTCGGATACAGGTCAACCCAGTAGTTGTTGTTGTACCAGGCATAATCGCTCACGTTACGCAGCGGATGTCCTTTTGACAACATACATACATCATGGGCAACGCTCCCCAGGGTTTTGAAATCATCGCGGATCTGGGTCAGCTTTTTCCCTTCGTATTCTTCCGGAAATTCTTCGAAATGCATCCTGGCTTCCACAAAGGAAGCGTGATGGTGGTACCAACGCGGAGTGGGATCAACAGCATTGATGGAATCGATAAATGCCTGGCACAAATCTTTCTCCACTTCGGGGAACATCATCAGCAGCAGCATGGAGTACCAGTCCACGTCGGAAGGATCGATATAAGAATAATCAAAACATTCGAGGAAACGGGCTTTTTCAACGCCATTTTCCTCAATCCAGATATTGGCGTTCGACAGCGGGAAATGAAATTCGTTCAGCATGAGCCGGGTCAGACGCAGCGCCCCTTCGCGATCGTGCTGATACGAGGAAGAGGAGGAAATCAGATTGAAGATCCGCTCCTGGATGGTCAACGTCGCCTTCCACCACTGCGGGTAACTCTCAAGCGCGATTTTCGTCAGATCAAACGCCCGGGTTCCGGCATTTTGAAAATTGCCGATGTATTTCCGGTCGAATTTCATTCCGTCGATATACTCCTGAACCGGGAAGTCAAGGACAACAGCGAAAGGGATGGTCTTTGACTGACCCGGACGGAGGGTCATGGTTAAACCGATCGCGGCTCCATAATCCCTTCTCTTGACGGGTTCGCATTTTTCATAAAAGTTGCCTTCCGCAGTAATAAGGAGGTCACCCGAGTATTTGTTCAATAAGAAATAGGGTTGCGTATCGACAGTTACACCGGGAACATCGGAAACGGCGATGATCATCCTGTTTTCCGTTTCGGTGCTGCCCATGACCACGCCGCGTATGCCGTTCATTTCAAAGGCCTCGTGTTTCTGCCCCGAAATGGCGGCGCTGCTCACGTAAACGCTGTCCTGGTCGGTCGGCTTCAGCTCTTTCTCCTGCAAATTCACCAGGGAAGGCCTGGGCACCACCAGAGTATATTCCTGATCTTCGTCCGTGTTATTCTCCACAATAAATTCCTCAACGCTGATGGGCATCAGGGTTTGCTCATTGCCTGACAGAAACGGGGAGATAAACCTCCTGGTTACCTTGACATCTTCCAGGGAATATTCCAGTTCCAGGGACGGAGTGGCAATGGTCATTTTTACATTTTCTTCGTCGACGGCTTTGGGATAGTAATTTTTCATTGCCGGAATATCGTCGGCTTCCGTTTCGCCGGGTTGCAGCTGGGTCAGCAAGGTGTTCCCCTCGTAGGTGCTGATATAGGGTGCCGAGCCAAACTGAACCGCTTTCTGGTTTAACAGGATGAGGCGGCCGGCATCGTTCAACCGGTTATAGAGGCCGTAAGGGGAAATGCCAACGGAACAGGTCGGCGCTCCCATGATGGCCACGGTATGGGGAAACTGCAAACACTTGGACATTCCCTGAAAATGGACCGTCATTTTGTTCTTCTCATAAATTTCGGTGATCCTGGGTCCCGTTATGGTGTAGAGATCCTTAATATTGAATGAACTGGATTTTGTCATTTTTCTTGATTAATAATGTTTAACAAAGCCGGTTCCGGCAGGTTCCGGCAATTAATCTGAATTTCGGCCGCCTGCAAGTTAGTTATAACCATGGCTGACGCCCGAAAAATTGTTGGTTCACATTGAATCTAAAGGCGGGACAATCAGCACTTGCCCTGCCATACGTTGACATTTTTCTTCCTTTTTTCCCTTGTGGGTTCAACTTCAGGCTCTTCAGGAAGATTGGCTTCCGCACTTAAATCAATGGGCATTTTTGTCGTGGGACAGGTTTTGACTGTACCAAAGACCAAATCGGCGGACACCCTGATGGAATCTGGAGTTCCGGAGAAATTGCAGACCACGGCATCGGCCATGGTGGTTGTGCCTTTTCTGTAGGGGAAATTTGTCACAACAACCACGTCATGCCCAGCTTTTTTCAGAGCTTTTACAAGATGGGTGTTATTTCCGCGTTTCTCAATACGGGCATAGTAGTTGGTCATCACCACCAGATCGGCTTCCTTCGCCAGGGCCAAGGCTTCTTCGACATCCTCTTCCGAAGCATGGAATGCGGTATCATCCAGGATGATATTCGTGGAATGTTTGGTCATCTGCTCACAGAACATGTGGGCATGGCTGTACATATCTTTTCCCAGGAATTCATAAGGGATGCATTGTTCGATCACCAGGATTCTCTTGTCTTTGCTCAACGGAAGCAGTTTTTTATCATCGCGGACCACCAGCAATGCCTTGCGTGCCACTTCCCACGAGAAATCCCTGTTTTCCTTGTTGCGAACAATGGCCGTGACTTCCTTCGGATCCATCTTACCGGCTTTTTCAAACAAGCCCTGGTCGTACTTCCTGTTAAGCAAACGACGTACGGCATCGTTGACACGTTCTTCGGGAAGCCACCCTTCTTCAACGGCCTTTTTAATGCCGAAGAGACACTGTGAACGGGATTCGTCATCGGCTTTAAGCAAAATCGTATCGACGCCGGCTTTGATTGCCATGGCACAGGCCAACGGAAGCGGCCACTTTTTCAGAATGGCGGCCATACCGATGGCATCGGAAACGATAATTCCTTCAAATCCCATCTCCCCTCTCAGCAGGTCGGTGAGGATCTTTTTTGACAGCGTGGCCGGGTATTCTTCATCATACACCGGAAAAATCGTGTGAGCGGTCATCAACGCCGAGGCGCCGGCATCGATACCGGCTTGGAAAGCCTTTAATTCCACATCCTGCATGCGTTGTTTGTCGCCCCGGCAAATGTCAAGGGTATCGTGGGCATCGGTTGACGAATCACCACGGCCGGCAAAGTGTTTGACGGTGGCCGTAACGCCTGCATCTTCATACCCTCGGACGGTGGCTTCGATAAATTTCACGATGGCATCGGCATTGTCGCCGAAAGAACGGACGCCGATTTCGGGATTCAGAGGGTTGATGTTCACATCGCACACAGGGTGATAGAACTGGGTGACTCCCATGGCAGCCATCTGCCGTCCCATCAGGTTGGCAATTTTATAGGCCAGGTCCACATCCCCTATGGCAGTAATGCCCATCGGAGGGATAAATTGCAGAACACCCCCCGCGGAATAGTCGTTTTTGAAATCACCTTCCATATCAATGGTCACATGAAGAGGAATTCCGGAAGGCCGCTCCATGGCGATTTTCTGAAGGTTATTAAGGGCTTCGGTGAGTTCTTCGGGGGTAACACTGATCCCAAAAGCACGTGAGTCGAACCATGTATGAGAAATATCGAAATAATCCGCTGGTTTTTCGAAGTTCGGATCGACCTGAGAGCGTCCCCAATAAAGATTCTTACAGGTTTCCAGGGCATAAGGTTCCAGACAGATCCCTCCCGCATGTAATTTGGTGATTTGTTCAATTCCAGAGGGGGTAGGTATGGCACCCCGCCAGGTGAATGTTAGCAATTGGCCGCATTTTTCCAGCAGGCTCATTTTCGCGATTTTCGCCGAAACGAAAGCATCTCTTTCTTTTGACATAATATATCTCCTTAATAATTTAATGATTGTTTTATTGTTTTTGTTTCACCAGGGACAAACCTGACTATGCCCCATAAAAACCCGGTGCCATCATTTTTTAGCATACTTTTCCAGGAAAGGTTTGGGCTGGTAGTTGCGGTCGATGAGCAGCGGATAGTCTGTCCGCCCACGCACCGGCCAGTTGTTTTTCCAGGAGGTATGGTCGGTGGTCCCCCAGGCGGTGACCCGGGTGACGAGGTCAGCGTGTTTCAGGAGGAGGTCGAAGAATTCCCCCATCCTGTTGTTCCAGGCCACTGACACGGAATCGGGAAGCCCCTCAGTATACGGGTTGAGTTTTGCCTGGTAATCGAAGTCGGCCGAGACTTCCGCCCCCACGTTGCGGTCAGGGAAAGGCAATATGGACATGTCGAGTTCAGTGACCATCACCTTGACCCCTGCATTGCCATAAGCCATGATGGCATTTTCATACTCCTCAATGGTCGG
>Ga0179948_1165500_pt1 | contig 9508 bp, 5 predicted proteins | sample AD_JPNNA6_sludge_FD_135925 | JGI IMG/M metagenome (GOLD analysis project Ga0179948, IMG submission 135925) | Metatranscriptome of active sludge microbial communities of municipal wastewater-treating anaerobic digesters from Japan -... | ecosystem: Engineered > Bioreactor > Anaerobic > Digestate...
ATATTTTCTCTCTGCCCTCTGCTCAAATCATCCTGTTCATCCCATACCTATTTTCTCTCTGCCCTAAGCTCTCTGCCTTCTAAACCCTCTCAACTTTCTAAACTTTATTTCATCAGCAGCATTTTTTGGGTTGCCTGATAGTTTCCACTTTGCAGACGGTAGAAATATACTCCGGAGGCAACATTACGTCCCTTTTCATCTTTTCCATTCCAGACCACATTATGCATTCCTGAAGGAAGTTCTTCATTCACTAAGCGTTTTATCTGCTGTCCTTTAAGGTTATAAATTGTTAAAGTTGTTTTTCCCGATTTAGCCAAAGTAAAAGATATTGTTGTAGTAGGATTAAAAGGATTGGGGTAGTTATTATTCAATTTAGTTACTAAGGCAGGAATTTCGTAATCAGAGTTCGGTATAAAAGGAAAGGGAATATTAAGTATCTGGCTTGGAGTTCCATCAGTGTTTAAATATTTAACTACAATATAATATCTATAATGTCCTGGTAGAGTGAGCACTTCGTGATAGGATATCTCTGGAGAATCCTGAACCAAATAAAACTGGTCTGTATTGAATTTCCGATATACCTTAAAACCCACAATAGGCAAAACAGTATCTTCCGGTGGCTGCCAAAAGACATACAAATCCCCGGTATCATTATTACCAATATAACTAATACTTTGTGGTTGAGGCAAATCAATTAAGGTAAATTCAGTATAATGAACAGGATTACTCGGATTGATAATAATGGAAGTTAAGGTTGATGATTGATGATATGGCATAGTAGCGGTTACAGTATGAATCCCGTTAGGCAGGAAAATAATAAAATTACCCTCGGAATCAGGATGACTGGTAAAACGCTGATTAGACCTGAGAGTTGCCATTGAAGGATCAAGACCCGAACTTGGATAAACAACTCCATACAAATATCCGGTTTTTAAATTTACCCCACTAACGGTAAAATCATCAATAAACCATCCCGGACCGGATATTTCTCCATCCGAGCCAAAACGGAAACGAAACATAACCGACTGTCCTGCATATTGCGATAGATCAAAAATGGCTAATTGCCAGCCATCTGAATTTCCTGTCCAGCCCGGATCTCCATTCAAACCGTTTAGGGAATATCCATTGTAACCGCTAACAGGATAAATTAAATTCCAAACAACTCCATTATTTGTAGAAATAGAAACATTACCGCCATCATTTCCATATTCACAGCTATAATAATGCCTAAATTGAAGCTGACTGTTTGTTTCCAATAAATACTTGGGAGTATAGAGATTATAATTTACATAAGAAGGATAGTTTCCACTTAAGTTAGTTGCCCAAACCTTGGCTCCGGAGAAAGGTGCTACCTGAGAAGGATTTCCCCAAACCCAACCGGTTTCGGAAACGAAATAACCATTATTTAATTCAAAATCCTGAAAGACAACAGGATTATTGTAAGGGATACTAAATGATGCATTTGTTGAACTACCATTGGAAGCAGTAGCAGTAAACAATAAGGGAATTTGAGTAACAGAAACATCAAGCATAGAGGTATTGATCAAAAATTTTATTTGATAAATATCGTTAGGACCAATTTTATCAAATTGGAGAAGCGGTTCTTCAATAATCAGCTGCTGCAATGGACTGCTTAAAGTTGCTTGAATACTGGTCGCGTCAACAGCGGCAAAATTTTCCAAATTAACAATCAGATTAAAGAATTCACCACTGCTAACCATACCGTCAAAATCATTTAGATGATCATCAACAAAAAATGAATGATAGAGCAAACAAGATGCAGATACCTGCAAACTGAAATTCCTTGTCCACTGCAATTCCCCGGAAGTAATCAACAGTTCAAAATACAGCACTTCCCCATCAGGACAGTTATTCGCAATCGTAAAAGTAAAGGGTTCTTTGTTCACACCGTTCATTCCAGGTTCAATCGGATAATATTCAGCAGTGGCATTATTGATTGTTACATATTCACTTGCAGTGCTAATCTGTCCAATTACATTTTCCGCTGTCAGATTGCCTGTATTCTGAATTTTAGCCCCTAATTCCACTATTTCACCTGGCTCGCATATTCCATTCATATTTGTATCATTTACATAAGTTGCTTCCAGAAGCAGATGAGCCGAAGAATGATAGATGGGAACATTAGTAATAAATAATGCCTTACCGTTACTTAAGGGGGCTGCGGCTGTAGGATAGGTATTATTGAAAGTATATTCCAAGCCCACTTTTCCCGTATGATCTTCAATACCGATAGTGCAATAGTTACCGTGTTTGTTTCCGGATTGAGAATCAATATTATTAAATGTCTGATACTGAAATTTAATAGGTCCGTCTCCAAAACTTGTAGGATAAGCTGCCTGGTCATATAAAATACACTGGAAAGTTTCTAAAGCGGTTCCCCCATTGCCATTTTTCAGTTTATACCATTCTATTATAAAGGAATGATGATTTCGGTCAAACCAGGTATAAATTCCACTCCCTGTTCCGGTTGCCAAATCATCCCAGAAGGGAGCAATCATAGGATTGGGACCCATAGGTCCGGGAAGACGGTAATTTCTAAATTCGGCATTGGCTGTAATCCCTAAAGCAATAAAGCCATTGGAGCAGATAGTTATTTGATTATAAAGGCGGCCATAAAATTGAAAGGGAAAAGGTAAAGAAACAACTTCCAAAGCATGCGAACCAACTTGGTCACCTTCATTATTACTATTGTAACCATCAGAAATAGGTACGGCAGTTCCCAAACCACCTTCCAAAGGCGAAATCTCAATCCATTCATAAACTGCGGCTTCGGCATAATTGGTATCTGACCAATCATAAATTACATAACCGTAAGTGTCAGGACCAAGAGGATCCTGTTGAGTTACCACACCCACGGTAAAAGTAAAATCCACAAATTGCTCAAAACCATCACTATTATAAAGCTTTAATCGCATAGGAATTAGCATTCCGGGCAAAACTTCAGTTCTAGCAGAAAGGGTAAAACGATTAGTTCCACAGGTTACCAGAATTCCTGTTGGTAAAGAGCCGAATTCAGCATTTGGATCACTTACGCCAACTAAGTCGTTCTGAGTATATAAAATGCCCAAAACATTGTCTGCTTCAACAGTTCCTGTATTTTTAACCGTAATACTGAATTCTGCCACTTCTCCCGGATCAAGATGCTGATTATTACTATCTGTTACCAAATAGGAAACAAAGTCAATATTAGGTGCTTCCACAGGAATAAATTCTGAAATATGGTAGGAAACGGAATTAGAATCCGTAAGATTAAGATATAACCTTAACATTGTTTGGTGAGGAGTATCTGGAGCAATTTGAATTATGATAGGAACTGAATTATTTCCTGTTTCTCCACCTAAAATGTCAGGATAGATAACTGAAGAATTCGTTATAGTAATATATGGGCTGTTTGAAATCACACTGCCGTTAATTCCGGTAATGATATCTGTTCCCGTATTGGTTAAGCCCAAAAAAAGTTCAATTGTTTCTCCGCTACTAGCAAGTCCATTTCCATTTCCTTGCGAAGGTGCTATATTATCATCATCAATCACCATCGTTCCAGGAACCAGAGTTGCCATATTTACAACAGAAATTGTTGTCTGAATAGGTTTAAAATTGTGTTTGCTTACCGTTAAAGTTGCATTTCCGGCAAGCATATCGGAAGGAAGCACTAAAATAGCTGTTCCATCTGCTCCTGTGTAATTACGAGCTAAAATAAGCCCTCCCATATTTAAAACTACAGCAGCACCTTCTACAGGATTTCCCGAATTATCCTGAACAGCAACATCATATAGTTTTAATCCCAAAGGAATTGAAATATCAGAAGTAACATCAAAGTGATTGGGAATGCCTGTAAAGACCTCCATCGTGGGATCACCCATCAAATTACACCAAGCAGCAAAATTAGTTGCATTCGTTGGAGAAGAAACCCCAAAGAGTTGATGTAGATAGAGGCGTCCATTTAATAATGCTTCACCCATAGTTCGCATATCAGAAGCAAATATTCCGGCAAAAATTCCTCCATGGATAGCGTTATTAAAAGTAGTATGGGTGCTGGAAGTACACATCCCTATTCCGGTTACGGCACCTTTAGGAGCTGCTGTTGTTCCATAGCGGATCATTCCTTCCACTTCTCCTGCACCACTGTAATTATTAGTTCCACAGGTTATATTTACGGTATGAAACAGTTTGTAGCCATTAAAAAGAGCTGATTCTGCAGGAGGAGACCAATCAATATAACCCCTGAAACTGTAAAAACCAACTCCCTGGTTAAGTGCCTGATTAATAATTGTGTAGTTGGGAGAAGCACCATAGTCCTCAGTGAAAGTATAATCGGGATTAGTTAGTAGGCTCATTTCTTTGATATATTTATGAATATACATTGTGGAAATTCCGGAAGGAGCATTATCTCCCGAAAGCATCATTTTATTCAGCCAGCTGGCAGTAGCTAAATTAATATCGCGTTCATAAAGATAAATTTTGTTCAGAACTACCAAAAATTGCGATAAGTTCTCAACAGAAATACGCCCGATAAAACAATCGCCCAGTTGATCGTTTCCCGCTAAAAAAGTAAAATTATAATCAGTTACTCCGCTATTAGCAGCAGAATAAGCAGGGATAGGATAACTTCCTGATGTATCACCAATTAAAACAACAAAATCGGGACGAGTTTCGGGATTATTATATTTAGTTTGAATGTAATTTTTAATTGAGGTAGTTGTATTTCCCGCTTCATTAGCAGCCGTGCTGGCAACCATTACATCTGCGCCTTTCTGTTTTTTCCAGAGTACATATTCATTCAAAGCACTGGTAAAATTAGTATCACTGTTGGTGCCATAAATTATTAAATAACGGGGAGGAGTATTGGTTACTACGGCATCACGATAATCACCATAATTCAAGATCATTGAATCATATATTTTATCAAAGCTGGCAGAAATATTAGCAGGTTCATTTGGCAATTCATTTATACCCTGTTCCTGAGTAAAATTTAGGCGGAATTCAATATTATGATTTACAGTCAGTTCACCCGTTTGAGCATTGTAAGAAAAGGGATTTATCTGGATAGTAATAATCCGAAAGTCCCTTAAAATACTTGGTTCACTATATTCAATCAGCATTTCCGGATAGTTATTACCGCTATTGTAATATTCATTGTTGATAATAAATCCCTTGGGGCTTTCCGAACTATTACCTTGTTGCACAGGATAGGGAAGAAAATTGGGAATAACTGTCTGTTGGGTAGAAAGCACTTCAATATTTACGCCTCCGGTATGAGGAATGGCTATAGATGTACAAACCACAGGCAATTCAGGCATACCTGTTTCCATAAGAGTTCCGGAAAGAGGTAGTATTATTTTATGATAAACTGCTCCTCCGTAAGTTTCTTCCTGCATAGAATATTCTGGCAGAGTAAAATTTACTTGCAGAGAGGAACTATTTTTAGCTCCCAAAGTAAAAGCTGAATTTAGATTAGCCGGCAGATTATCATTAATATTAGCAAAAACGATGCAACCCGCTAATAATATGAGTATTAAGGCAATACTTCTCTTCATTGGACTTCCTTATAATGTGTAGGATGGTTTTCTATATATTAGAGCAAATATTATTCCAAAGAAAATCAAAGATTATAGTAAAGCAGCATTTCGTGAGGGTGCGGACGAGCAGAAACTGCTTCATTTTCTTTGAGTTTTAACTCTATATGACTTTCTATGAGTTCCTCGTTAAAAACATCACCTTCCAGTAAAAATTGATGATCTTCTTTCAGAGCTTGCATTGCTTCTTTAAGATCAGTTGGAATAGAGAGCAACTGTGCTTTTTTATCTTCACTCCAGGCAAAAACATTATCATCAAAAGGACCCAGATTATATTTGGCTGGATCAATCTGTTTTTTAATTCCATCCAAGCCAGCCAATAAAATTGCGCTCATTGCCAAATAAGGATTGCAGGTTCCATCACCGGTTCTAAATTCAAAGCGTTTTGTTTCAGGAGTATTAGCATATTTGGGAATTCGGATAGCGGCACTACGATTGGCAAGACCATAAAAAAGTTTTACGGGTGCTTCAAAACCTGGAAGCAGGCGTTTAAAACTATTGGTTGAAGGATTAGTGAAAGCAACTAAAGCACGGCCGTGAATTAAAATTCCCCCTATAAACCAAATTGCTTCTTCGGAGAGATCTGCATAACCACCCTTTTTATAAAACAAATTTTTCCCGTTTTTATGCAACATAATATGAAAATGCATTCCATTTCCTGCATGTCCAAAAACCGGTTTGGGCATAAATGTAGCTGTAAGTCCATATTGCAAAGCAGTTTTACGAATGATATCCTTCATAATCATTACATCATCACAAATTTTAGGAAAGGCAAGCAGTTCTGTTTCAATTTCTTCCTGAGCGGAAATACCAACTTCATGATGATGATAGCGAACTTTAATATCCTGTTCTTCAATCAATTCCACAATTTTTTGCCGAATTTCGTAAAATTGATCAAAAGGTGTATCTATATGATACCCTTTAACACCTTGTAAACTTAAGGAACCAGGGTCTTCATTATCATCCGGAAGCGCTTCTTTACATTCACTGGAGGTAATATTATAACCAGCAGAAAAGGAATCGGAACAATACTGAACTGAATCAAAAAGATGAAATTCCAGTTCCGGAATCCAGGTAGACATATCTGCAATTCCTGTTGAAAGTAAATAGTTATGCGCTCTAAGAGCAACACTGCGAGGGTCTTTTTTTACCCCTAAACGGGTTTCTGCATCGCAAATGGAACAAATCATTCTCAGGGTGGGGGTCTCATAAAAGGACTCCAGATGAGCTGTTTTGGAATCTGGCATTAAAACCATATCTCCACTTTCCACACTTCTCATTCCAGGAATGGATGAACCATCAAAAGGTATTCCAACTTCCATAACTTCAGCAATATTACGAGCCGGAAATGTAATATGATACCATTTACCATCCAGACCGCAATATTTCAGGTCTACGGCTTTTACTTCATTTGCCAGAATAAGGTGTTGTAATTCCTTCAATTCCATTTTGTTCTCCTTATTATTTTAATTTTATATTTTTAATTTATGTAAAGTCAGGAGTCGTCACTGCCGAAACAAATTTTACTCTTACCACAAACTCATTTGGCAGTTAAGGACTCGTAACGACTTAAAAAGATAAAACACAGATAACTAAATCAACTAATATCATTTTTTGAAAGATAAGCCACTTATCATTCCTGCGAAAACAGGAATCCCTATATGATAAAATATATTTCTGCATTTTCAATCTGAAATATATATAAGCTCGTCATAAATCATAGATACCATAAAAGTTATTGCACAATCAGAAGTTATCAAGGTGTAAATAACTCCTAACTTACCTTTCCCTAAATTATAATCTTTTATCTGCGTAATCCGCATAGTCAGTGAGAGTCAACTTTTATATCCGTACCCCCATAATTTGCATTACAAAATTTACCGGCGGAATAATAATTTTCCCTATAATATTCCAACCCAACAAAGTTGTAATGATAATAAACGCAAACAAATACATCATTCCTTTGCGTTCTTGCATTGTCCATTTATAATATGCCTGATCGGTTAAAAACATTCCTATAACTTTGGAACCGTCTAAAGGGGGCACCGGAATCAGGTTAAAAAAGGCAAGCAAGAGATTGAGATAGATCACAAAAAAACAAATATATTTAATTACAACCGAAAAACCGCACAAATGAAAGATCAAGGCAAAGAAAATTGCCACCAGAAAATTGGATAGAGGTCCCGCTAATCCTGTTAAGCCAGAATCCCTTTTTAAGTTCTTAAAATTATAGGGATTGAAAGGCACCGGCTTGGCATAACCATATATAAAACCGCAGGTTAAATATAAAAACAACGGCAGAATTACAGTTCCAAACCAGTCAATATGTTTTAATGGATTCAGAGTTAAGCGTCCGGCTCTTTTAGCAGAATCATCACCCAGCCAGTATGCCATTAAAGAGTGGCTGAATTCATGAATAATAATGCTGTAAAAAACCAGAAAAATTATAACAGCATTTACCAGCAGTTTTATAATATTGGGACTGATCATATCTTCTTTATCTTTATGTAATTACGCTTTCCCGCACGAATAATATCTCCATCTTTAAGATTAACTACAGCATCAAAAGCAGTAATTTTCTCTCCGTTTAGGGAGACAGCTCCGCCTTGAATGAGACGTTTTGCTTCACCGTTTGTAGAGCATATTCCGCTATCCACCAATAAATTAGACAGTTTACAGCTGTTTTTGCTTACCACAAATTCAGGAATATCATTCGGCACTTCTCTCAGGGAAAATTGTTTTTCAAAGGCATATTCCGCTTCTTTTGCTTCTTCTGCGCTATGATATAAAGTAACAATTTCCCTGGCTAAGCGTTTTTTAATTAGCATCGGGTTAGTTCCGGATTCCAGTTCTTTTTTTATTTTTTCAATTTCTTCTTCCGGCATAGTGGTGGCATAATAGAAATAGTTCAAAATAATATTATCCGGAATGGACATCACTTTACCGTATTTTTCTGTGGGTGGATCAAATACGGCAATATAGTTATTAAGAGATTTGCCCATTTTATTTACGCCATCCGTGCCAATCAAAATGGGGGATAAAATAGCCACTTGTTCTTCCATCCCAAAATGCCTCTGCATATCTCTACCACAAAGAATATTAAATTTTTGTTCTGTTGCTCCCAATTCTACATCGCTATTAACAGCAACGGAATCATAACCCTGCAAAACAGGATACAAAATTTCATGCATTCCTAAAGCTAAACCCTGTTCATAGCGCTGACGAAAGGTTTGATGTGCCATAAATTGAGCTAAAGTAAATTTCCCTAATAGCTTAATTACATCACTCATTCCCATTTTGCCAAACCATTCACTTTGGTAGCGAACTTCCGTTTGTTCCTTCTTCAGAACGGTATATAGTTGTTCCATAAATTTTTCACTGTTTCTTTTTACTTGTTCAGCAGATAAAGGGGGACGGCTTTCATCACGACCTGTAGGATCACCTATTTGAGCTGTAAAATCACCAATTATAATCACTCCGATATGACCTAAATCCTGAAATTGCCGCATTTTCCGAATAGGAACCAAATGTCCCAAATGCACATCATAACCCGTAGGATCAATACCATATTTTATTCTCAGCGGTTTTCCGGTTTTTTTCCGCTTTGGCAAATTTGGCTTTCAGTTCTTCCAAAGTGATTATTTCTTCCACACCTCTGCTGATTAATTTCAGTTCTTGTTCAAATGCCATTTAACCATCCTTTTTTCAATAAAGTAATTAAAAAGGACAAGAAAGAAAAAGCGGATATTTGTCAAGGTTAAAAGGGTAAACAAGTGAAAGGGTTAACAAATTAACAGATGAATTGAAAAGGTGGAAGAGTGGAAAAGTGAAACTTAAAATGAACTTTATAAATAACTGAAAATTAGTTGAGAAGGTTTAGACCACCGGAAGGTTGAAATCCTCGTGTACCA
>Ga0179948_1054051_pt1 | contig 9446 bp, 1 predicted proteins | sample AD_JPNNA6_sludge_FD_135925 | JGI IMG/M metagenome (GOLD analysis project Ga0179948, IMG submission 135925) | Metatranscriptome of active sludge microbial communities of municipal wastewater-treating anaerobic digesters from Japan -... | ecosystem: Engineered > Bioreactor > Anaerobic > Digestate...
ATGAAATATTGAATAGTTTATATAAATAAATAACTAATGTTTTTCTCAAAATGGAGGGATTATGTATTATTGCTATTTTAAACGCAATAAGTTGCTAAAATATTTACCCATAGCAATATTATTTGCTTTGTTTTTTTCATTTAACTCCTTGAAGGCACAAGAGGAGCTGTTGCTTATGGAAGGTTTCGATGACGGAGTTCTTCCTGCTGGTTGGTCTCAGGAATATGTATCTGGGACAGTAGATTGGGCTTTTCCTACTGCTACTACTGGAACTCCTTCTACTGTTCATAGTGGAACAAATAAAGCAAGGTTCTATTCTGGAGATTACAATGGAAATACAACAAAATTAATAACATCTGCAATTAATTTTGGAGAATATACAAATAATCCTACACTTAATTTCTGGCATACTCAAGCTAATTGGAGCGGCGACCAGGATGAATTAAGGATTTACTATCGTCTTTCGGATGCCAGTCCCTGGATACTTTTAGAAGAATATCTTGGAGATATACCTGACTGGACAGAAGAAACTATTATTCTTCCTGAAGTGAGCAATACATTTTATTTTGCATTTGAAGGATATTCAGGTTATGGCTATGGAGTTCAACTTGATGATATTATTGTATATGCTTCTATTCCACCTTCTTACTGCGCTACTTTATCAGATTGCTCAGTAAACTGGATTACAAATGTAGCTTTTGGAACGATTAATAACCCTTCGCTTTGTGATGGAGGCTATTCTGATTATACTTTAATTTCAACTGATGTTACATTAGGCGTTACTGTTCCAATAACCGTTACTCCAAATACTTTTAATACAGCACTTATCTGTGGAGTTTGGTTTGACTGGAATAAAAATTACGATTTTACCGATGAAGGTGAATATTTCCAATTAACCTATAATGGTGGAGTTTTTACCGGAAATATTATAGTGCCGGCAACAGCTACTCTTGGGAATACACAAATGAGAGTAAGGATGCAAGATGGTGATATCAATCCTGTTTTGCAATCTTGCGGACCTGAAGTTTTGGCAACTCAGGGAGAAGTTGAGGATTATACTGTAAATATTATTCCTAATGATATGGAATATGTTTCAAGCACTACAACTGCTTTCACTGAAGTTGTTGAGCAAGGTGCAGTGAATCAGCAGATTATTGGAATTGAAATAGTTACTGAAAATCCGTTAAATCCGCTTGCTCTTACAAATTTAGCATTATCTACTGCCGGAACAACTAATACAGCTGATATTTCAAATGCTAAAGTATTTTATACCGGAACAAATAATGTATTTGCAACAGATGTTCAATTCGGTGAAACATTTAACAATCCCTCCGGTGCATTTAACGTTGCTGGAAATCTTGCACTCGCAGAAGGAACAAACTATCTATGGCTAACTTATGACATTGCTCCCGGTGCAACACCGAATAATGTAGTCAATGCTTCTTGCTTGTCTGTTCAGGTTGGAGGCGAAGAATATGTTCCAACAATAACTGCTCCTGGATCTGGAAGAATTATTGAAGCGGCTGGCCCAGAGCCAACCATTGTTACTGAAGATTTTACTTCTGCAACATTTCCACCAGCAGGGTGGACTGCTGTTATTGGAAGTGGAACATATAACTGGGCAAGAGTAACAAGTGGAACTAATCCAACTTGTACAAATCATTCTGATCCTGCAATGGCTCGTTATAATTCTTATAATGCTACTTCTGGTAGTTATGCAACACTCTTTTCGCCAACTTTAGATTTATCTAATCGTGGAAATGAAGATTGTCCTGTATCTTTTTGGATGTATAGAAATAGCAATTCTTATACAGATAAAATTGAAATTTATGCTAATACTACTGCAAGTTTAACAGGTGCTACTTTGCTTGGCACTGTTAATCTTTCTATTACACAGCCACCAACAGAAACAACTGCTGGCTGGTATCAATATACTTTCAATATACCAGCTACATTTAATAGTTCAGCAGTTGTAATGTTTAATGCTGTTAGCAATTATGGCTATGCTATTCACATTGATGACATTAGCATTGCAACTTTCCCATCACCAATGCAATATGTTTCTAGCACTACAACTCAGGTTACAGGTGCTTTGGTGGGTGGTTTGGTTAATCAGGCAATTATTGGAGTTAAAGTAGTAACAAGTGGTTCTGCTAATCCGATTAATTTGACAAATTTAAATTTTACTACAAATGGAACAACAAATTTAAATGATATTTTAAATGCTAAAGTTTGGTTTACAGGTGGAAGCAGCACTTTTGCAACAACCAACCAGTTTGGTTCAACCTTGGCAGTTCCAACTGCAACATTTGATGTTAATGGTAGTCAGGTATTATCAAATGGGACAAATTATTTCTGGTTAACATTCGACATAGCAGCAGCTGCACAAAGTGGAAACTGGGTAGATGCTGGTTGCTTGCAGGTTACTGTTGGTGGAAACAATTATGTTCCTACAGTTACAGAACCAGGAGGTGGCAGACAAATTCAAGGTCCACTTTCGGGAACTTATACAGTTGGAACTGGTGGTAACTATCCAAATCTTACAACAGCAATTGCTGATGTCCATTTGTTAGGACTTGCCGGTAACACTCAATTTACATTATTGGAAAATCAGGTTTTAACAACTCCTTTAACAATTAACCAATGGGTTGAAGCTGGTGCTGGTGGTTATTATCTGACTTTAAAACCTGGAGCTGCAAATATCGTAATTGAATATACAGCAACAACAGATGCTGTAATTGTTCTTAACGGTGCAGACCGCGTTATTATTGATGGTGAATTTAATGCAGGTGAAAGAAACCTTACTATCAGAAATAATGCAGTAAGCGGAACTAATGCAGCTATTTGGCTCAAGAGTTTAGGAACCGGGCTTGGCTGCAACAATGTTACAATTAAAAATACAAACATTTTTGGTGCAAATGCCCCTCAATCTGTAACAACAACAATGGGTATATATGCTGGTGGAACAACTGTTTCTACTTCTGGAACAGGAGCAGATAATGATAATTTAACTATTCAAAATAATCATATAAGAAGAGCTACTTATGGAATATTTGCCAGAGGAGTGGCTTCTACTGGATTGCTAGATAATTTATTAATTACAGGCAATACAATCGGCTCTGATATTGAAACTGATTACATATTCTATATTGGTACTGATGTTCAAAATGCAGTTGCTCCAATAATCACTAGGAATTATATTTTTAATATTAAAAGAAACACTAATTCTATAAATATTGCTGGTATTGAAGTTGGGCAAAATTGTGCAAATGCTCAAATAACTAGGAATAGAATCCATTCACTTCAGCAAGCATATACCGGCGGTTATGGTGCTTTTGGCATTAATGTTTCAAGCGCTACAGGAAACTCGAATTTTCTTATAGCAAACAACGTAATCACTGATTTAACTGCTTCAAATAACGGTGGTGCTACAAGCACAACCTATAATCCGTTTGGAATAAGAATTACCGGAGGCACAGGTCATAAGGTTTATTTCAATAGTGTTAACCTTTATGGTAACCAAGTAGCAACTGGTTCTATTGCAACATTCTCAGCTGCATTTGTTGTTACAGCAACAACTGTTACAGGATTAGATATTAGAGATAATGTGTTTTCTAATTCTCTTGTTGGCTTAGCAGGTTCAAATTGCTATGCTATTTGTATTGTAGGTTCTGCAGCATCATTTACTAATATTGATAATAATGATTACTTTGTAAGCGGACCTTACGGAGTGTTAGGTCATCTTGGTACAAGTATTTCAACTACTAACAACAAAACAACTTTAGCCGCCTGGCAAACTGCAACAACAAAAGATTTTGAATCTAAAGCAGAAGACCCACTTTATACTGCAAATAACAATTTACTTCCTTCATCAATTGCTTCACCACTTGTTATTTCCGGAGTTTCACTTCCTGAAGTAACAGTTGATATACTGGGAAATGCAAGAGGTCCAGTTCCAACTATTGGCGCTTATGAAGTAGAAGTTCCAGGTTTGTTACCTCCAGTTCTTACTGGTCCTGTTAATAACTCAATAGCAGTTCCAAACCAGCCACAATTTGTATGGCAACCTGTAATGTTAGCACAAAACTATGAAATTCAGGTAGCTACTGATAACTTATTTACAAATTTAGTAATAAATGAAACTGGTATTCTCCAAACAAACTATACTCCATCAGTTCCTTTATCAGGTCCAACACAATTTTTCTGGCGCGCTAGAGGTATGGCTGGTGCTTTGGAAGGAAACTGGTCTCAAATATGGAGTTTCATAACTCAAGGATCGCTTGCTGCTCCAGCTCTTGTTTCTCCTTTAAATACAGCATCTAACCAACCCAATGATATTAATTTCGTATGGGAACCAGTATTTGGAGCGAACCAATATTTATTGCAGGTATCTAAATTAGCTGATTTTTCAGTAATTGAATATGAATATCCTGCTTTAACAAACACAAATCAGGTTATTAATGGATTGATGATGTCTATGCCTTATTATTGGAGAGTAAATGCAACAAATGGAGTTAATGTCAGTGAATGGTCAAATGTATGGTCTTTTTCAACAGGCACATTTACTACATTGGGTTCAGGAACTTCCTATAATACTGAAACTGGATATCCAGCACCTTTTGGCAATTTTTATAAAGGCGCATATCATCAAATTCTTTATAAAGCTAACGAATTATCAGTAGCTGGTTTAGCAGCAGGACCAATTTATGGAATTGGATTTAATGTTGCCAATAAAAATACATGCGGTCCATTAGTAAACTACACTATTAAAATCAAGCATACAACATTAGAATCATTAACAGCATTTGATTTTGAAGGTTGGACTACTGTCTTTACAGCTGCAGCATATCAACCATATAACGGTTGGAATATGCATAATTTTGATACTCCATTTATCTGGGATGGTGTTTCAAATATTCTAATTGATGTGTGTTTTAATAATTATCCGAATGATTATACTCGTAATGCATCTACTTATTATACAACTACTACTTTTACAAGTGTTATTTATAATAGAGATGATAATAATGCAAATATATGCACTGTCCCAAATAGTTCAAATTCATATACTTCTACTTATCGTCCAAATACTAGATTTATTAATGACCCATGTGCAACTTTAGTATCTCCTTTAAATAATGCTGTTGATATTGAAATACCAACAGATTTAACTTTAGCACCAAAAGATTATGCACTTGCTTATGATTATCAGGTAGCAACTTCTTTGGAAAATTTAATTTCTGGGACTTTAGTATTTGAAGAAACAACAACAGAAACTACAGTTAATCTTGCTCAATTATCAATGAATACCACTTATTTCTGGAGAGCCAGAGTAATTTCGGGATTAGGAGTATCTGAATGGTCTGATATTTGGCAATTTACTACTTATAATCCAATTGCAGTACTTATTTCACCAGCAGATAATGCAACTGGAGTTTATGTTCCAACAAATCTTGAAATTGCACAATCTCCATTTGCAATAAATTATCAATACCAAGTCGCTACTTCAGATACTTTTGAACCAGGAACATTGTTATTTAATCAAAATTCAATAAATAACGCTATTGAAGTATCAAATCTTGAATACAATACAACATATTACTGGAGAGCCAGAATAATAACAACTGCCGGAGCAGCAAGTTGGGCTGTTCCTTTCGAATTTAAAACTGAAAAGGTATTTATTGTTGGCAATGGCACTAACTTTAATACTTCAACAACATTTCCTGCTCCTTATGGAAACAGAAATATGGGAGCAAAGCATCAAATTCTTTATCGTGCTGCTGATTTCATTGCTGCTGGCTTTATGCCGGGCGAAATCAGAGGACTTGCTTTTGATGTTGCTGCAACTAATAACTGCGGAGTTTTAAATAACTTCTATATTAAGATGAAAGCAGTAACTCAAAATGCTCTTACTACTTTCGATAATACTGGAACCGGCTGGGTAGATGTAATTGCTCCAACAAATTATACTCCTATTCTCGGTTGGAATATGCATCGCTTCGATACTCCATTTATTTGGGATGGTGTTTCAAACATTTTGATTCAAACTTGTTTCTATACACCAGCAGTATCGTTTAATGCATCTACTCGATTTACACCAACAACATATAACAGCGTTGCTGTCAAGAATCAAAGTGGAAATCCAAATATTTGTGAATCAACTTCTCCAAATTCTCTTTCAATGAACCGTCCAAATATTGCATTTATTGGATTTGAGATTTTACCTCCACCAATTCTTATATCTCCTGCTAATTTATCAATAAATGTTCCGATTATTCCAACATTTACTTGGCAGCCATCTGGTCCTGCAAATATGGTTCAATACGATTTAATGCTTGCAGGCAATCCTGATTTTACAAATCCAATTTTAAATATTGATAATATACAACAAACATCATATCAAACGCCTTTTGCTTTAAGCTATAATACTACCTTTTATTGGAAAGTAAAAGCTGAATCATTAGACGAGTCAATCATTTCTGAATGGTCTGAAGTAAGGTCATTTACTACTCAAATTGCTACTCCAGTTTTAGCTCAACCAGTAAATAATGCCGTTGGTATTTCACTCAATCCAACTTTATTTTGGCTTGAAACAAGTGGTGCAGCATCTTATCAATTGCAAGTTTCTACAAATCCTAACTTTACTACTACTTTAGTTAGCCAAGCTGGTATTACTGGATTGCAATACCAGTTACCTGAACTTGCAATAAATTCAATTTACTATTGGAGAGTTAGAGCAACAGATATACTGGGTAATCCGACAAATTGGTCTGCTGTTTGGAATTTCAGAACAGTATTAGTTACTCCAACACTTGCAACTCCAATTGACGGTGCTACTGGTATGCCATTAAATACTTTAATTACTTGGAATAGTTCATTAGGAGCCAATCAATATCAGGTTCAGGTTTCTTATGATGATTTCTTGACAACTATATTTGATATGAGTACTGCAAATCTTAGTGTAAATGTTTTATTAGAAAATAACACATGGTACAAGTGGAGAGTAAGGTCAAGATTCACTGGAAATGGTAACGTAAGTGAATGGACAACCCCATGGACTTTCTTAACTCAAATTGAAGCTCCTGTCCTTGTTTCTCCTGCAAACGGTGCAATTGGGGTAAATTATCCTAATGCATTATTAAATTGGGATTTTGTTCCAAATGGTACTCGTTACAATTTAGTTTTAGCTTCTGATGCCAGCTTTGAAGATATTCTATTTGATATGGACTACGAATATATTAATCAAGCAGAAGTTAATGATTTAGAAGCTTATACTGAATATTTCTGGAAAGTAAGAGCATTTGATGATAATAATAATAACTTCGGTGAATGGTCTCAACCATTTAGCTTTAAGACACTTGTTGGACCGGTAACTTTATTATCACCAGTTCACAATGCTATTAGGCAATCTATAAATCCGGTATTAGTTTGGCAAGTTATTGATGGAGTTACTTATCAATTACAGGTTTCACCTTATTCACACTTTGGTGTTACAATAATAAATGAAAGTGGATTAACTAATAATAATTTCTTTATTACAAATCCTCTTTTACATAATCAGAATTATTATTGGAAAGTAAGAGCAATGCAAGGTGCTTTTGTTGGAGCTTGGTCTAGTGTATTCACATTCAAAACTCTACCAAATGACGAAACACCTTGGGTCGTTACTGCAACTAACAATAGCTCAACTATTATTGTCCCAAATAATGTAGTATCATTAATTGCAGGTCGTGCAATTGCTACTGGTGATGCTATTGGTTTGTTCTATAACAATAATGGAACACTCAACTGTGCTGGTTATGGTGTTTGGGATGGTTTAGAATTACCAATTACAGTTTATGGTGATGATTTATCTACTCCAAATAAAGACGGCTATTCAGTTGGTGAAACTTACTTATTTAAAGTATGGGACAATACAGCAAAAGACTTTTACTTTGCTGAAGCAACCTATACTTCCGGACCAGACAATTATCAAATTAATGCAGTTTCAGTAGTCGGTAGCTTAAACGTTATTAATGCTGCTTCACAATCAATCTCATTGACTAATGGCTGGAATATGATTTCAAGCTATATCAATCCTACTGCTCCAAATGTGGCTAATGTTTTTGCTCCTGTTGTAACAAGTGTGAAAATTGTGAAAAACGGTGCCGGACAACAGTATATTCCGCAGTGGAGCATTAATACAATTAATAATTGGAATATAAGACATGGTTATCTTGTGTATATGTTAGCACCGGAAACACTTCAAATTAATGGTTCCAAAGTCCAACCTACTGCAACTTCAATTTTCTTGCAACAGGGCTGGCGACTAACATCATACTTAAGAGATAATCCGATTGCTCCTCAAACTGGTTTCGCTACCATTCTTGACAAACTTGTACTTGCTAAGAACGGAACTGGCGGAATTTATGTTCCTCAATTCAATATTAATACTATTGGTAACTTAGTTCCGGGCAGTGGATATAACCTTTATTTATCAGCTAATGATGAATTAATTTATCCAAGTAACGTTATTCAATCAAAAGCTGGTATTAATGAAATTACTCCATCTCCAAGATACTTAGTACCGAGTATAAGCAATACTGGAAACGACGCTACACTTATCCTTGAATTAAGCAATAATTTCAATGGACAAGAAATTGGTGTTTGGAACTCAAAAGGTGAATTGGTTGGTTCCGCAGTTGTTAACAACGGCTCTGCCGCAATTAACATTTGGGGAAATAACGAAGCTACAGAACAAAATGAAGGTGCTTTCGAAGGTGAATTCTTAACAGTAAAGAGTTATAATAAAGAGAATAACCAATATACTGATTTATATCTATATCAGATTAATGAAGTAGTAACTGGCAATTCATCTGAATTTGTAACTTATTCACAAAATGCAATTTATTTTGCAAAAGCAACTGCAACAAGTGATGCCGTTGCCGGTGAAATGTCTATTAAGAATCAGCCAAATCCTTGTGCAACCAATACTACTATTGAATTTAGCTTGCCCAACGAAGGATTCGTCGAAATTGGCTTGTATTCATTAAACGGTCAAAAAGTTGCTCATATAACCGATGCTAACTTTAAAGCTGGTATTCATAATTTGAATTTCGATGTTTCCAATTTGACTTCCGGAACCTACAATTTAGTACTTCGTTCCGGCTCACAACAGGTAAATCAAATGTTGCTTATTGTTAAGTAAATTTGAATGAATAAAAATAAAGGCAGCTCTTTGGGGCTGCCTTTATTATCTTATATACCTATCTGACGCAATTTCTCTTTTTAGAAATGAAAAAGTGTGGCGTTGATTCATATTTTTAATCCACTTTTCTTATTCCCCTCTTGAGAGTGGGAATGCGTAAAAGGTGACTTTATTAAAAATATTCGCAATTAGTCGGTGCTTTTTTGGAATTTTTTTATTTTTTCTTTAACTTTGCTATTATTTTTTTAATTCATTGGTG
>Ga0179948_1157762_pt1 | contig 9392 bp, 2 predicted proteins | sample AD_JPNNA6_sludge_FD_135925 | JGI IMG/M metagenome (GOLD analysis project Ga0179948, IMG submission 135925) | Metatranscriptome of active sludge microbial communities of municipal wastewater-treating anaerobic digesters from Japan -... | ecosystem: Engineered > Bioreactor > Anaerobic > Digestate...
CTTTAAATTTTAAATGACTTGGGTTGTTCAACTGTTCAACTGATACAGAATACAGATATTGCAGCTGAAATGCGAAATATGCATCCAAAAGCAATTGCATAAAAAAAGAAAAACCCTGAGTATATTGCTACAATCAGGGTTAATTAATCTGTGCTACTTTTATAAAACTACTTTTTCTTTTTTATGGATTTTTCTGAAACTAATTCAAAATCCCCATTAATAAAGTCATAAATCTTCAAACTAACTCCTGCTTGAATTTCTAGTGCCTTTATAAATATTGATCTATCAATATTCTGAAGTATCTTAGAGGTTACCTCTGCTGTATTTTTTAGGCAACTCAATTCTAGCAGTAATTGATAGTCTTTATACTTATCTTCTTTCCAGTCCCCATCTTCAAAATTACTTCCCAATTCAATCTTCTGAGAATCTGTAAGTTTGCAGTGGAAGTATTTACCCTTATAAGAGCTTTCACGTTCCTCAAAAGTTATTTCAAGTATATCCTCCAATTTAGCTTTTACAGATTTTATATCCGAATTTGATATTCCCAATGTTACATATCTATTCGACATATATACTTGCCCTCCTTAAAGCTTCACTAAGACTCTCATATAACATAAAGTTTACTTCTCGACCAGCTTGAGCAGACATTTTGTCCGCTATCGATTTCAAACCCAAGTACTCAAGCTGTGCGTCATTTAATGGACCAATTCGATTGGGATCAGTCTTCATTTTAAATCCTAATGAACTATCAGCATCAAGTGCATTTAAGAACATATCATCTTGTGCTAATCCAATATCAAAATCACTTACTCTACCATAATCAAATAATGCACCTGTTTCATGACTTACACCTGTTACTGAACTTCCTTGGAAAACAATTCTTGTATCACTTGGTAAGCCGTTTCTTAGATTCCTTACAAAACTTCTATATTCATCCAAGCTTGAGAACCCATAAGGAATTGCATTACCTGCTTCGTCAAATATCCTTACTAAATCCCTTAAGTGTTCTGCCATTTCTTCACTGCAACCATTATGCACTAATAATCCATTTGTACCAACAAAATATGTGTGGAAGCCATCAACATTCAGGTTATAAATTCTTTCAGGTTCTTGTAAGGTTTCAACACTTTTGCCTATTAATGTCTTAAACTCTCCTTGTGAATTTAGGATTTTATCACCAACTTGCAGATTCTCAGCAGCCTTCCACCATCCGATGTCAGTAAACAACAAGTGATCAGCGGTTGTTCTTATTTCTTCACCATCAACATTTAAATGTACAAACTCATATGTACTCTTGATGTATACTGTTATTACTTCTTTATAATCTATTGTACCAGTATCTACATCTTTCGCAAGTACAAATTCACCTTCTTTGATTTCATCAATACGCTTCAATCCATCTCTAGTTGTTACAATAGTATCCCCAGCAAAGCATCCAGTTCCTAGACATATCCTCTGTGTCTCGGTCAACTGGCTCTTCGGAATATCAACTTCTATTCCATCAACTGTTTTACATTTTATGCTACTTCCTGTATCTACAGTTTCCCTGACATATTCCCAGACTTGGTCAATGCTTTTTGAAAGATAAGTTCTTATCTTTTGGCTAGCTTTGGCACAAGCCTCTGCCATCTTTTCAATATTTTTAATACCTACTAATACATCAGCTGCATTTGATGCACCTTTTATAAAAGATGATGATTTTATTGCTGATCTTATTTCAGTTAAGCATATGAACCCTAAAGCTCTTTCCCACCAAGCTAATGGCTCTCCCGTTAATGCGTCTTTACCTGTAATTCCTTCCTCCAATCCTTTCCCATCTCCAAGTCCAGGAACAAAGTTGAGCAGCATACTATAAGTTGCTTTTCTTAGATCTGCCTCCATTTTATCCCAAGCTGCTTTAAAAGCAGGAATTGTTTTTAAAACATCTAGAACTTCCGTTTGGAAATCACTTCTGAATTCATAAGGTATTTGATTTCTTAGTGAATTTAATAATATCCAATGTATATTTTGATTACTAATTATAAATTGGTTTTGTATAAGCAAATATTCAAGGTAAAATATTGACTGTTCCCATGTCATCTTTGTTATTTGATATTGCCTAATAGCATTATCATCGATTGGTTCAAACCATATATTTGTATTCTCTAAACGTCTAACATAATCATCAAGCATCATAATAAGTGCACATGCTTCATCGATTTCTTCTTTTTCAATAGTGTCACCTTTTGCTACTTGATCCGTAGTTCCTTTGATTAAATCTATATACTTCACACTACCTTCTTTGTTGTACACAGTTACTTTTGTGTAAAGTTTTCCAGCATTATATATGTCATATGTATACTGCAAGGTTTTTGTAGAATTTCCAGGTACGGTAGCATACTGTGATCCTTTTGCATACCAAACCTTTTCATCTCTTGAACATTCAACATCAACCTTATAATCCAAAGTACCTGACAAAGTATTCTTAAGCTGAAATTGAAATATTGCAGTTGTACCTGCTTTAAGCGGCACAGTATAATTTAAGTTACTTAGTGTTACACCAGTATAATAGTTTATCAATGATGAATCAATATTATTAACCTTTGCATAGCATTTCCTTTCACTAGAAAAGAACTTTAAACCATTTATCTCTAAATTGACAGTATTTAGTGTCACATGATTTTGCTGGCTATTATATCCAATGTTGTTAGCATCATTACCGTTATCGATATCATGCCATTTCGCTAGATATTCTCTCACACGCACTCCATATTGCGGCTTAATACTTCCATCGCCATACAGCTGCCAAATCAGATTATACTTTATCAAACTCAATATAGTATCTTTATCCGCTTTTCCAGTTGGTTCTTTAATATACATAAATTCTCTTTGGAATTTTTTTATTGATGCTCTGGTTGTATCTCCAAAATAACCGGTTGCTGTACAATATGACACTTCTCCATTAGGGTTTACCCAGCATTTTAGTTGTTTTAAAAGTAATTGTATTCTTTGAATATTACTACTCAGTCCAGATATGCCTGCTGCTGTATTTCTATATTTTGCATCATCATCTTTATAGTATGTCTCATAAAATTGGTAACGCTTGCCGCTGTCTTCCAAAGTTGTACCCTTTGGATATATAGGCAATGTGTAACCTAATGTATTAACACTATCTTGATAAGATAAAGCCTGACTACTGTTTTCGACTGGAAAAATTCCGGCAAAAGCATCTTTAAACTCTATAAGTGAAACAATTATTTTATCATTGATAACTTTACCTGAAAAAACTCTTCCTACTTCTTCTGTTTTTTCGGCATCTCCTATATTAAATGTATATTTAATTTTTACTAAAGCCTTGTTGCTATCAATTCTCTCATATGTTCCACCTGCTTCAATAGCCAAGTCTTCCAAGTATGCTTCATATAGCAAATAATTCAAATCAGCTCTGTCACCTTTACCTACTATAATCCTATATGAGCCTGTTCCTGTCGAATCACTATGACCCACTTTTAGTGTGTAAGTTTTTTCAACCTCTAATTTTATGTTACCATAGAAGTTATTACCCGATCCATTGTCATCGTAAGTACCAAGTAGAGTATCACCGACATAGACTTGTAAATAAGTGTCTGTTTTTCCTTCACTAGCAAAACTATATGTATCTCCAGTAGGAGGAATAAATTGATATATATCTACTTCGCCTGCTTGTTCAATTAAGCCATAAGAACATAGTCCTAATTTTAACCAGTATGTCTTTTGGACTTTTCCGCTTTGTGATGTCACTATAATTTTTGCATCTCCAGGCAATCCTGTTGGTGGGGTTATTTCTACTGTTGCTAGATTATTTTTGGGTATCACTTGTATAACAGGAACCGAACTGCCAAACATTAAATTGATTCCATAAACTCCCTTGCCGGATTCGGAATCTAATATAGTATCACCTACATTAATATAATCCAATTCAGCATTATCTTCTTGTGCTACATTATTTGGTATTGCAATTTCAGATGGTATAGTTCTTATACTATTTGAACCATCACCTAATTTGCCTTCTGCATTATCTCCCCAAGCATAATAAGTTCCACCAGAAACCGCCAATGTATGTTCAGCTCCTGCTGCTACTGTAATTACATTACTTAATCCAGGTACTTTCACAGGTACAGCACTAAATGCTCCGCCATTACCTAATTGACCTTTGTTGTTTTCTCCCAGTGTATATACGGTTCCATCCTGTTTTATTATCACTATATGGTTAGTACCTGCTGCCACAGCTATAGCACCTTCAAACACTCCCAATGTTCTTGCACCTGTGTTACCATACTCTATAGCAGTACCATCTTCCTTTAATACCACAGCAAAAGCCCCACCAAAATTACCTCCAACGGCAATAGCTTTAATATTGCTTAAACCCATTATTTTTGAAGGAGTACTCATAAATATTTGTTTGGGATTATAACCCCATTCATATACTTCGCCATTTATTAAAGCAACGCTATAACTACCTCTTGCTGCTATAGCTTGCACACCTGCAATATTTTTTACTTTTTGTGGTATCATTTCTGATACACTAATTGCACCATTACCTAACTGACCATAATTATTATCGCCCCAAGAGTATACATCTCCACTTTCTGTCAATGCTAATGTATATTCCCATCCTGCTGCTATAGCCTTAACCTTCGAAGGTATTCCATCGACCTTAACAGGTATATTTTTCTGTTGATTTTGTCCTCCACACCAGTATACGTCTCCTTCCTCAGTCAAAAACACTGTATGGTATGCTCCAGCACTTACAGCTACTATTTTCTTATTTAGGTTAACTTCTACGGGGGCTGAACTACTAGTAGCCTTTCCATCACCTAGTTGCCCGTTTATGCCACGTCCCCACGCTAAAACTTTTCCATTCTCTTTTAATGCAACGGAATGCTGTTCTCCGGCCGATACACCAATAAGTCCTCTTGGACTTTGAACTACTGTTACTCTTGGATAGCTAGCTGTAGAGCAACTAAAATGACCAGCTACAACTATTACATCTGATATATTAATTACATTGTCATTGTTCAAATCAAATATTTTATCTGGATCATTTACATCAAGAACTTTGTTAAAACGAGTCGCCATTCCTATTATGTCAGACATGTTAATTGCACCATCATTATTAATGTCTCCTGCCCATAACGATAACGGCTCACTTCTGCTTCCAATTTCTAAATTAGAACCAGGCTGAATATCTACAATTTGTCTAGCTAAGTGACCTTCCTTAGATATAGTTATCTTATAATTACCTGTCTGATTTGGTGTAAAAAGTAAGTTAAATAAACCATTACTGTCTGTAAATTCTTGTGCTGAGTATGTTCCTACCTCTATCTTCACCAAAAAGTCTTTCTTTGCAACTGTTGAACTTATACATCCAGAAATTCTATAAGTTTCAAACGCACTCATTGTCATTCCTGGAACAATATCTTCTGATAAACTGCTGACGTTTGTTGTATTTTCCGGCAATAAATCATTTGCTGTAACAGTTTGTCTAACTGTATGGCCTGTGCTAATCTTCGCACCATTCCAATCATACAGTTCAACTCCAAAACTATTTCCAGGTATAGCATCTGTTGATGTAAACGTTAACTGAATCTTGTTATTTTTTATAATCTTAAATCTGACAATTGCTAATGTTCCTGTATTTTCATCAACACCATTTTGTTTGTAACCATTGACTCCCATGTAAACTTTTCCAAAGTTTAATATACCTTTGTCAAAGTCATTTAAAGCATTTTCAAATGGTTGATAATTCTGATTTATCAGTATGTCTCCAGGCTCTGGTACTGTGCTCGTCTTATATGGAACGAGAAAATTATCTACAGGATCTAAAACTTGCGGATCATATTTCAGGTTCACTTGGTAGCCTGAAAGATTCCTAATATTTTTTACCTTTATTCTGGCTGTTATTATGTCTCCTATAGATGCATTAGTCTTATCAAATTCAATCTTTACTTCCCCTGAATTTTCATCATCAAGGCTTAAGCTATAACTCTGTACTTCAGAACTGCCAGAGTAAGAATAAACCTTTATATAATATGAACCTTCAGTAAGTTGACTTACTATCACTTCATCTTTGTTACTGTCAACAGTTGAACGTCCCACCTCAGTAAATTCACCATTGACATATGAATAAACTAACAAGTCATAATCCATACCTAAAGGTATATTCTGAAGCCTTACCCCAACTTTAGTACTGCTTGTCAAAGTAAATTTGTAGAAGTCGTAATCATCCTGGTTATCCAATGTACCATTTATTGTGCTGTTGAGTCCTATTTTAGGGGTATTTCGTAAGTTAACCGTATATATATTATCATTTACCTCATACTGATCTGTCGTATATACACCAGCCTTTATCTCATATGTATCAGTAGGATTTGAGCTTGTATATGAGTACACCCTTACAAAGTACTTACCTGGCGTTGTTATAATACCATCGAACTTTTCATCCTGGTTATCCCCGCTGTAAGACCCTCCAAGCAGTGTACCGCTTGCATCATACACCTGAATGTCATAATCACAACCTAAAGGTATGCTCTTCATTGTTACAGCAAATTTGCCGATTTTGGTTGTGTCAAGGACAAACCAATCTTCATCTGTATTAATGTTGATTGTCGGAGTTACCAATATACTATCTGCCAAGGTATATGCGGTTTCTTTACTGTCATTAGGTTCAAATCCATCAGCAGCATTTTCAGTTGAATACACCATGAGCTGGTAGTTGTGATGTGCTGAGACAGTATCGTATGTATAGGGCTGAATGTCAATAAAATACATTCCTGTTTTTATCGCAGTAAAGCTAATGTTTTCATCATAGTTGGATCTGTTTACCGAATAACCAACATAGTTCAAAACATCATCTAAAAGGTTTAAATCATAATCCTCCTCTGCTGCCATGCCTCTTAGATTTATTGAGTATGTCTTTCCTGCCATGAGGTTAATTGTATAAAAATCATGTCTTGTTCCATTAATAGTACCAAAAACAGTACACTCACCTATTGATTGTGCTGTTACTAAGGAATTATTTGAACCATTGTCCATTACATAGCTGAGGGTACTAACATCTTGTGCTGTTGTGTGATAAACTGCTTCAGCAACAGCTAATGGTTGTATTGGCTCACCGCCCAAGTCATTTATATTTGTATTTTCTTTTATACTTGACTCAAAAACTTTACCATCTTTGGAAGTAGAGCATACCTTGTAGAATCTTATATTATCAATATTGTCAATCTTTAATGTAATTTGGTGTTTTGTAGTAAGTTCCGGATATGATATTTTATTTTTCAAAGAGCTTGTGTCTCCATAAAGAAGCACTGAGTCTGTCTCAACGTCAGTTGTCCATGTTATTGATACAAAATTGCCCTTCATCCTGTTAATGCTCAGATTGTCTATTCCATTTTCATTTGATATATTGGAAATTCCCTTATTTATAATTGCATCAACAAAAAGATTGTTTTCACCTTTTAATGGCTTTTCTGTTTTTCCGTTACCCTCAAGGCTTCCGTCATAAATATTTGAAGGTTCCTTTGACTTATCTATCGGTCTTTGAGGAGTTGGTGTCACATTCGGTAAAGGTGTTTCACCTTCTGGTGCCTTGTTTATCAATGCAGCATAGGCATTTAGCCTGCCTGAAGTAGAAACCTTTCCTGACAGACTAGCAGATATGGTAGCATTGCTAAGAATCCTATCCTTTATTTCAGCTGCACCAAGTGAAATGTCTATACTTTTTAAAAGAGCGATTGTACCTGTTACAAATGGTGCCGCCATGGATGTGCCGCTCAAATAGCCGTGTCTATTACCTGGAAGTGTACTGAAAATATTAACACCAGGAGCAGATATATCAACTTTTGTACCATAGTTTGAGAATGATGCCAATTGACCCTTGTTATCATTTGCTGTTACTGTTATAATGTTAGAAAGATCGAAGGCAGCTGGGTATACAGCATTTGTATCTACATTTTTACCTGCATTTCCAGCGGCACAAACAAAGGTTATGGAACTATTTTTCATGGCTTCAAATAATGCAGGATTGTAGTCTGAGCCGCCCCATGAAACATTGGCAATCTCAATTCCAGCCTTCTGGCAGTATTCTATAGCTCTTATTGCATCACTGGTAAACCCTGTATTTCCATTGATAAATTTCAAGGGAACAATTTTTACACCAGGACTAACACCAACAACTCCGCCATCATTAATCCCTGCAGCAATTATACCTGCAATATGCGTACCGTGAGTATCCTCAGCTTCCGATTTAAATACATTATTCGTATCACTTACAAAACTCCATCCATTTACATCATCAACATAACCATTACCATCATCATCCAGCCCATTAATGGTCTCATTTGGATTCCTATATATGGATGCAGCGAGATCAGGATGGTTTATATCTATACCAGTATCTATTATGGCTACCTTCACTTCATCAGAGCCTTTAGTGGTATTCCAGGCATTTAATATATTGATATCTATCCCTGTAGTACCAACCTGTCCACTTACAATCTGGCCTAAGTTTTGTAAACCCCATTGTTGGCCAAACCCATTGTCTGATGGCTCGCTCAGTAGTTCTAGTTTATAGTTAGGCTGTGCATATTCTACGTTAGGATCCTTTTTAAGTTCATTAATTACATTAGTAATCTCACTCTCATCTGAAACCTCTATAGTTTCCATCTTGAACTTTTTGCTCCAATGTTTGGATTTAAAAGATACCTTTGATTTTTTTGTATTAAGTTTTTTCTTTGTATTTTCCCTCTGATCTATGTCTTTATACTTTACTATAATCTCCTTGTCACTACTTCTATTAATCTTTTGTAAATCAGTCAAACTTAGTGACTCATACTGTTTATTATTATTTGTTGGTACCGATGCTACATTTGTAAAGTTTCTGGGTAATTGTGTAACATTAGATAAATTTGTTGGTCCTACTTCCGTTTTTTTTGCATATGCATTCTCGAGTGCCTTCCTGATCGGATCATTTAGTGGATCATAAACTGATTGAGATTTTGCAGTAGTTGCTACAGACTTCTCCTTCAATGGCAATCCAGCACCGTATGCTGTAATTGATCCTAAAATTATTTCAGCGGCTAGAGTAAGTGCGATTCCCACTGAAATTACTCTTCTTTTTAACATATAAAGCCTCCTTTTAATGAAATTATTTTGAATTATAATTGATTTGTTTTATTGTTACAGAATACTTATATTTATAGTTCATATCCTATAAGCCTAAAAGAGCACACAATAACAAAGCTCATATAGAAATAAGTTTATTAAAAACTATTTATGAAAATTATTAATCATTAAAAATTAAAAGCATATTGAAATATGTTCAGATAAATTAAGAGTATATTGGAATTCTCTATTTTATATAAACATCAAATGAA
>Ga0179948_1151782_pt1 | contig 9063 bp, 7 predicted proteins | sample AD_JPNNA6_sludge_FD_135925 | JGI IMG/M metagenome (GOLD analysis project Ga0179948, IMG submission 135925) | Metatranscriptome of active sludge microbial communities of municipal wastewater-treating anaerobic digesters from Japan -... | ecosystem: Engineered > Bioreactor > Anaerobic > Digestate...
GGATTGAAATTTGCGATCAAAGTTTTTCTGTTTTGCGTATCGGTAACGCGCAGAAGCCTATTTGTGGACTATTCGAGGAGGGATCAGCGGAAGATGCTACACCAAACCAACACCGAGTTTCTCGGATATTGACAATTGCGTTTCGACAAAGTTGCATGGAAATGTGACTGAGATTGAGGTAATCAATATTGACCAATGAATCGAAAGAAGAAGCGATAGTTGATCTATTACGCACATTTGTTCTGCATTGCGATGTGTGTTCTTTTTTGTATTGTAGTTGAAAGGAAGTTGACTGCTAAATGATCACAGAAGAATTTCGTGCCAAATCTCATTCTGGCGAACTTAAGTTTAAACCCTGTGAGCCAGAACAAAAGATTGTTAATGCTAATGACATCATTGTTGATGAGAATTGGAACGCCGAAAACAAAGACTTTTGGAATCATCACGGTCGCTCTAAAGAAGAGTATATGAACTTCGTAGAGTCAGGCGAGACCAACAAGCAAAAGCCGATTGATGTCTATAAATGTGATGACAAGTATGTTTTGGTATCTGATGGGAACCATCGCGTTGCCGCTGCTCAAGAACTCAATGCTGATGTGAAAGTCAATATTACTGGCGAATATTACGATCAAAGTCAAGAACAAGATGATCCGCCCCCATCGTCAACAACATCAAAGGATAACTATCAAATTGGTAAGATATCAAGTCAACTGGCGCAATTTAGACGTGAGCACGGTGAGCCTGGGACTACTTCTCCAGCAGCACGCGAACACAACATAACGCCCGAGAACGAAAGAGCGAGTGTTCGTGAACTGATACGGGATAACCAGATCGAGCGTCAAAACAAGATAGAACAAAAAAACGATTAGATAAGAAGTGTTAGAATGCCAACCAATGTGATACTACAAGGGACAAGCCTTAACATTAATGGACTTCCAAAGCCATTGGCAAATGCGAAGGTAGTACTCAGTGGAACAATTGGCGGGAAAGCAGTCTCTTTCGGATTGGACGATGACATTCTCTCAAAACACACGCTTTTTGTAGGTGGAACAGGTTGTGGCAAAAGCAATCTTTTCTATCATTTCGTAAAGCAACTAAAAGCAAAAATGGGAACTGATGATGTCATGATCATCTTTGATACCAAAGGCGATTTCTATGACAAATTCAGACCATCGCCTCGCAAAGATGTTGTGTTGGGAAATTCTCCAAAATATCGTGTACATCCAGAGAGGTGGAATGTATTTAGAGAAGTCCTTGCTGACGGTTGGGAAGATAGAGATATTGTAATTAACACCCAGGAGATTTGCAAAGCATTTTTTGAAGAGAGAACTGAGAACAATAGCAATAACCCGTTTTTTCCAAACGCTGCACGTGATGTATTGGCAATGTTGATGATTGCGCTTGTTCGTAGCGGTGACTATGCAGGCAGCAAAGATAAAAACGACTATTGTCGCATGTTTTTAAACAACAAGATGCTGAAAGCAATACTCGATGAGTACACAGTAAGCGACATACTGGAAGAAACATGTGTAAAGTATTCAGACATGTCAAGAATCACTACATACATAGGTGGCAAAGGCAGTAAACAAGCGGAAGGTGTTCTTGCGGAATTATATTCTGTGGCGAGCGATATATTTCGAGGCGTTTTTGCGGAAAAGGGCGGATTTTCAATGAGAAAATTTATCCGCGAGAAAGGTGGTAGAACAGTCTACATTGAATACGATTTGTCTAGTGGTAGCGTGCTTGCACCAATTTATACCCTATTGTTTGATTTAGCATTGAAAGAAGCATTAGGTCGAACAGCAGGAACTAATGGTAATGTGTATCTGATAGTAGATGAGCTTAAACTTCTTCCTCGACTGCAGCACATGGATGACGGCATAAATTTCGGCAGAAGTCTTGGCGTGAAAATTTTTGCGGGCTTGCAGAGCATAGAGCAGTTGTATGCAGATTACAAAGAGGCAGACGCCAAAAACATTATTGCGGGGTTTTCATCAATTTATGTGTTCAGGGCTAATGACCCAAGGACAAGGGAATATGCAAGGGATTTATTCGGAGAAAATCTCACAGTAGAACGGTATTTGGATACAAAGGATAGTTTAATTGATGCCCCACCAAGACTGGGGCATACCGTCGAAGATTGGGAATTAAGACGATTGCGTACAGGTGAAGCAATAGTTGGTTTGGCTGGCAGAGCGGACGAATCCCCACCGGAGCCATTTAAAATAAAATTTGACATGTATAAGGGGTGATGTTAATTGGGCTGGACTCCGGTATTTGTATATCTTGTAGATAATTGGTTAAAGCGAAGCAATGCTCGGAGGATACGCCAACGCATAGCTGAAGAGGAAAGAAACGCCGCGGAGCGTAATAAAAATTTGCGTGGAATATATGGCACCGGAGCGTTTTGCTCTGCAACAACTCTTCCTCCTGCTAATCACGAAACATTGCTGTTAACTGACGGCACTTCAGATGATGACAGGGCTTGTTTCGAGAGAATTACCCGTTCTTCAACGGTAAATTTGTTGACATCGGGTGGAAATGAAGTTTTAAGGAATCAGGCAATAGCATTCTTTTGTCGAGATGCAATTTCGAAAGGTAAAACCGCAATTGTTTTACATAGTGGAAACGAGGACCTGCAGATGCTCCTTGCGCGAAGGCTATCGAGTTCACAATACATATCTGTTGATGGCATTTCCTACTATTATGACCCTTTTACAGGGATGTCACCTGCTGAAATCGCTACAATTATGTATAAAGCAGCACCAACAGATTACAGGTTGCCACCGACCGCTTCAAAGTTAATTGAAGTGGCAGCAGAGATTCTTAAACGGTCTGGTGTCACACAGATACTCAGAGGCTTGGTGAATTGTCCTGTTAATAATTTATTTCCTGTTTTAGACAAGCGTCATAGAGAAGGAAAGTTGAACGATGACACCTACAATAGGTTATATGCTGATTACAGTAGGTGCCAACTGGAGGCTCACTTTTTAGGGTCGTATCTTCACGACTTAAGAGGACAGTTGCAAGAACTCCCGCTGGAACGCGGTTCATCTAGTTTAGACTTTGCTGAAGCATCACGCAGGTCTTGTATCATCAGTATAAATATTTCTAACTCTATGAATAACTTGCTCGTTGATTTGATAACAGAACAGCTGCGAGATTTATTCCGTAGAAACCGTGATATTGCTATCGTGCTTGATGGGATGGATATTCATTACGACAACAAACTGATTCAAATGTTGAAAAGAAACAGAAATTGCAACTTCGCAATTAGCTCACCAGACGTGTTTGCCGCAATTGGAGCAAAAAAAGAAGATCTTGATTCTTTGCTTGGAGCTGATTGCAGATTGATTCTACTAAGGCACGGCTCGCCTCGTTCGGCAAGCTATTGGTCAGAATACTTCGGTAAATACGAAAGGACAATAATACTGAGTTCTTTCAACGAAAGTCAGGCAAGATTTTTATCACCATCCGAGATAACACAAGGATATGCTCCACGTATAGACGATGTGCCAAAAATTTTACCCGATGTGTTCATGAATTTAACCGACAGCCAGTTCTGTGCTTATGATGCCAAAACTGGAAAGACGCTGTTTGCAGACACAACTACAATTTAGGAGGTTAAAGCATGAGTGAACTACAAATAGGCCAGACGATTAAAACCAAAGACTTCAAGACCGTTAAAGTCATTCAACAAATTGGCGAAGGAGGCCAAGGCATTGTTTACCGAGTTGATTACCACGGTAAGCCTATGGCGCTGAAATGGTATAAGGATAATGCGTGGAAAAAACCCGAAGCTGTTTATGAAAACTTAATAAACAACATTAAAAGAGGAGCCCCGGCTGAAGGTGTTTTTCTATGGCCTAAAGACATCACAGAATGGATAGATGGCTCCTTTGGCTATGTTATGGATTTGCGGCCAAAAGAGTATATCTCTTTGACAGAGGTTTTGGTCACAGGTGGAGGGGGTGGATTTAGAACATTTAAGGCGTTGGTCGAAGTATGTATACAAATTGTATCAGCATTCAGATTGCTTCATAATGCAGGATACAGCTATCAGGACATGAACTCAGGCAACTTCTTTATGAATCCGAGAACAGGACAAGTCTTGATAATCGATAATGATAACGTTGCCCCTAATGGTACAAATATGGGAGTTGTTGGTACACCGCAATACATGGCTCCTGAAATTGTTGCCTCTAATGCAAAGCCGAGCACACACACTGACGAGTTTTCTTTAGCTGTTGTGTTGTTTCTTATGCTATGTGGTAATCACCCATTGGAAGGCAAGCACTGGGCAGTGCCATGTTTGACACCGGATATTGAGAAGGCATTATATGGAACAAATCCGATATTTGTTTTTGATCCCGAAAACAAGGAAAATCGCCCGGTCAAAGGTGTTCACAACAATGTATTAGCACGTTGGGGTTACTTGCCAAAATATATTCAAGAAAAGTTCATCCAAGCATTTTCACAGGAAGCAATCAATAATCCAAATCGGCGATTAAAGGAACTTGATTGGCTCAAAGTTCTTGTAAGGTTTCAAAGTGACATCGTGCGCTGCCCGTATTGCAACAATGAGATTTACACAATTGCCGGCAAATCAACAAAATGTGATGGTTGCGGAAAAATGTACGTCGTCAAAAACTCTTTGGAACTTAGAGATTATTCTGTACCCGCAGTAAAGAAAACCCGAATCTATAAATGTCAGTTGGAGGTGTGCAACGCAAATGAAGCTTTAACGCTTATCGGAGAGATTGTTTGTAAGAATAACGACCCAAACATCTTGGGCTTTAAAAACATGTCGACGCAAACACTTTTGGGTACATCGCCAAGTGGAAATAGAAACCAGATTAAGCCAAACGATATCATACCCGTAAAAGCAGGAATTAGCATCCAAGTATCCGATAGCAAAATCAATATAATTTAGGAGAATATTAATATGCCAAAAATAGAGGACGGAACCAAAAATGCACGTAAAATCCTCCCCATCATTTATGTGATTGACACATCGGGGAGCATGGCTGGAACTCGAATTGCAGCAGTGAACCAAGCTATGAATGAAACAATCGATGTTCTCAAAGAAGTCTCTGACAAAAATCCAACAGCAGAACTCAAAATTGGTGTGCTGCAGTTTGCGAGCGGCGCAAGCTGGGTCACCAACGAGGACCAGCTAGTATTCATGGATGACTTTTACTGGAACGACCTGACTGCAGGCGGAATTACCGATTTAGGTGCCGCTTTGGATGAGTTGTACATAAAAATGTCCAGAAGCGCTTTCTTTAACGAAGAAGTTGGTTACAAAGTGCCTGTTCTCATCTTTATGAGCGATGGGGGTCCAACAGACGATTACAAGTCAGCCCTGAAAAAAATCACCGATAACAACAAATGGTTCAAGGTATCCACAAAGATTTGTCTCGCCATTGATGAAGATTCTGATGTCGAAGTTTTACAAGAAATTGCAGGATGCGGAGATAAGGACAAAGGCAGTGAAAGCGTTATCCAAGTAAGCGATATGGAAACTTTGAAGAAACTCATCAGGGTCGTTTCTGTCACCGCATCGATGATTGGTGCAAAGAGTAGAACGGATTCCGATAATACTTCAGAGACGGTTAAAGTTATAAAAGGTGAAATGGAAGACACTGGCGGTGTTTCTATCCCTGATGAACCCAATCCAACACCTGAGCCAGTGTCTGAACCAGACTCCGATGATCCGTGGGGGTCAGGAGTCGAATGGGACTAAGACTTTCTATAAAAGAATAGGTTCTTATGATACATATGATTGATAATGCCTATATACAAGGATATTCCCATATTCAAGAAGGGTCGCCACGTGAAGATTTCGGGGAAACTAAGGTAACTGAATCTTGCCGCATCTTTGCGGTCGCCGATGGTCATGGCGATTCGAACTGTCCGAGGAGCAACTTTGGCTCAGAAGCTGCTTGCCATGTGGCAATCAAGGCATTGGAGTCTTTTGCAAATAGCATTACAGAGAACGCGATGGAACCAATTTTGCTCGGAACGGAGGCGGACAGACGAAAAGTTATTAAACCTTTAATTGCCAACATTGTGTCTGAATGGAGAAAAGTTGTCAACGCACATTTTACTGAAAATCCACTTACATTAGACGAGCGAGCCAAGTGTGATAGATATCTGGATCGTTATGACAGAGGCGAAAAACTTGAGCATATTTATGGCACTACTCTTATAGCTGGGTTGCTGACGGACAAGTATCTTCTTCTCTTACAGCAAGGTGATGGAAGATGTGATGTTTTTGATGCGAATGGAGAAGTGTCACAACCAATCCCATGGGATGATAAGTGTTTTGCAAATGTCACAACATCGCTCTGCGAAGACGATGCCGCTGAGCGATGTCGCTTTTGTGTAATAGACGTCGAAAAGGAACCTGTAATTGCTTGTATCGCAGACTCTGATGGCGTAGAAGATTCTTTTGGATCAATGGAACTTCTTCACTGCTATCACAGGGATTTGTTGATTTATGCTTGCGAGAAAGGGCTGCCTGCGCTGCACGCTCACCTCAAAGACACCCTACCTGAAATGAGCGAAAACTTCAGCCGCGATGATATCACAATCTGTGGATTTATTGACATGGATAAAGTGCAAGTACACATTCCTAAGTTTAAGCGGGCGAATGAACGTGTTCGCATTGAAAGCAGATTTGCTGATGTAGACAGTCGACTAAAATCGTTTGACAGTATGGGAAAGTTGGCAGGATTGAAAGCACAGTACGAAAAAGCTTGTGCAGAAGTTATTCGAATTGAAAATGAGCTCAAGGAAACCAGCGAAGAATTAACCTCATTAGTAATCCAACTGCAAAAAGCACGAGATGATAAAGAAAAGAGAGAACAAGCTTATAAGGAGTATCAAGGCAAGAAAGATTCTCTATTACGAGAGCGAGAAGAAATTCACGCAGAGCTTTCAAGATTTGATCCTGAAAACCCTACAGAATACATTGAAACAATAGTCTCTCCTGATGATACTTCTGAAAAACATGAAGAGGGTGTAAATGTTGTTTCGACTGTCACGGAGGAGACTTCAATTTTGAACAGTGTTGCTAGACCACCCCTGGATTCTTCTGTTGTTGTAGACGCTGGTACAAAAGCGCCAACAAACGAAGACATTGCCAAGGATTTGTACGAAAAGAGCGAGGAAATTTCAGAGGTTACTAATCGACCTGTATCAAACCAAACCGACTTCGTACCTAAACACATTGGCGAAGGTTTGGAGAAGTTTGAGCTGCCAGATCGGTTCCCCACGGAATCTCCAGATGTGCCAGAGCCTGTTATGAAAAAGGTCGTGAAAAAGAATTGGTTTTCTGATTTAATCGGCAAAAAGGGTAATCAATAACATTCCCTTTTTTGATCATTGTTGCTTACAAAGAAACGGAGAAAGGGGTGAACGTGCTTGAAGTGCAGGAGGATGGCGAGCATGAGTGTGTGAAAATGTGTGTGATGCGATGCTCCATAAATTTAATGATGAGTTGGAACTGCGCAAACGCTATGCACTGCTATACATAGAAGCATTCTTGTCCGGACTAGAAAGAGATTATTACTTTGAGGTGATTTTAAAACTTGTCAATATTTTAACCGCAGTTGCTGTTCGGAAAAAGTGTGCCGCATTACTTCAACTAAAATGTTACCAAGATGCTATCGTTAGGTCAAATGAAAATGTTACCGAGGCAACGATGGCAGAAACGGATCCCATGACAGTTAACGAAAGACGCAAGTACATCCACAATATATGGGGGCTGTACAGAGACAGCACCAAGCGAGAGAAAAGCCTGCTTCTTGATGAAGCAATGAAAGTCACTGGTTTGCACTGGAAATCAATTCTACGTCTCTTGAACGGACATCTCTCCAGAAAACCAAGGACTCGCAACCGGGGAAAAAGCTATGGTCCAATCGTGGCGGACGCAGTCAGGATGATCGCCAAAAGCATGGATTATGGCTGTGCTGAAAGGCTGAAGCCCAATCTGGTTTGGATGGCTGAACTATTGCAGAGCCACGGAGAACTTCGATTGGATGATGATCTAAGAGAGAAACTGACAAACATCAGTGTTTCAACCATCAAACGAATAGTCAAAACCTCAGAGCATCGTTTAGATAAGATCGCCTTTCGCAATGCTCCATCCAAGTCCAACAGCCAATTAAAAGCCAAAATACCAATCAAAATAATTCCCTGGAATGTCTCGATGCCAGGTCACTTCGAAGTAGACACCATCCATCATTGTGGTGACAGTGCACATGGTATCTACGTCTATACCCTGCAATTGCTGGATGTGGCCAGTGGTTGGAGTGAAATCGTGCCGGTTTATGGCAATTCATTTGCTGCCATGAAAGATGGTTTTGATTATCTCCTGGCTCGGTTGCCCTTTCCGGTTCTCGAATTTCACCCTGACAATGGTTCCGAATTTATCAACAAACTCCTTCTGAAGCACTGGAAAGAACTGGTTCCCGATTTGGATGTCACGCGCTCTAAACCCTATCGTAAGAACGACAATCGTTTCATCGAAGAAAATAATAACAGCCTGATTCGTGCTTACGTTGGACCGTCTCGTTTTGATAGTGCCGCCCAGTTAGCAACCTTAAGAGAACTGGAGGAGCTGTTATGGCTCTACCACAACTGCTTCTTACCTTGCATGCGCCTTCAGGAAAAGTCCATCTCTGCCGAAGGGAAGCCAAAAAGAACCTTTGCGCCTGCTCAACCGCCTCTCGATCTTCTTTTGGCTTCCGACCTCCCGGATAAATCCAGGCTCAAAGAGTTGTGTGAAATCAGAAAGGCAATCAATCCTCTTTTATTACGCGAGAATATCGACTTTTGCATTCAAAGACTATTGGCATTGCCTTGTCTGGGTCAACTGGAAAAGGTCAATTTCTACGAGACAAAACTGAATGTTAAAGATCCTTCAGTAACATTATCATTTGATCTAATAGAGGACGCTCGGTAACATTATCATTTGACTTGACACGGTGTGCAGAAGATGAAATTACAAAAAGCCTTGTGAATGACGGCAGAGAAGATAAACAAACATTGCAGAAC
>Ga0179948_1090126_pt1 | contig 8910 bp, 9 predicted proteins | sample AD_JPNNA6_sludge_FD_135925 | JGI IMG/M metagenome (GOLD analysis project Ga0179948, IMG submission 135925) | Metatranscriptome of active sludge microbial communities of municipal wastewater-treating anaerobic digesters from Japan -... | ecosystem: Engineered > Bioreactor > Anaerobic > Digestate...
AAAAAAATAACTGAAAATCTGGAATATTACCGGAATAAGTTAGCTTCGCTTCCACCCAATCAGGCAGCCCAAAAAATAATTGAGTACATTCTAAACTATCTTAATAGTAAAGAGGAGGAAGAATGTTAGGAAGAACCAGAAAAATACACTTTGTCGGAATTGGAGGTATCGGAATGAGCGGAATTGCTGAATTTCTGCACAATCAGGGTTTAGAAATTACCGGCTCCGATCTTAAAAAATCGGATATTACAACTCATTTGGAATCCCTCGGCATAAAGATTTTTGAAGGTCATAACCCCGAAAACATCGGTGATGCAGATGTAGTAGTAAAATCCAGCGCTATAAATGATGACAATCCGGAAATTATATCTGCCAACGAAATGAAAATACCTGTTATCCGCAGAGCAGAATTGCTGGCTGAAATTACCCGAATGAGTTTTTCTATCGGAATTGCCGGAACTCATGGCAAAACAACTTCCACTTCTATGGCTGGTTCTGTTTTGGAAAGTGCAGGTTTGGAACCAACTATCATCGTTGGGGGAAAAGTGAAAAATTTTGGCAGTAACAATGTGATGGGCAGTGGAAAATATATCGTAGTAGAAGCGGATGAATATGACCATTCTTTTTTAACCCTAACTCCTTGTATTGCAGGTATTACTAATGTAGATGCAGACCATCTGGATTGTTACCGTAATCTTGATGAAATTAAGAGTTCTTTTATAGAATATGCCAATAAAGTTCCTTTCTTTGGCAGTGTTATTGCCTGTTTGGATGATCCTGGCGTGCAGGCAATCTTACCTTTTATTCATAAAAAAATAGTTACCTACGGTTTCTCTCGTCAGGCAGATGTGCAAGCAAGAGATATTGATATGCAGGGTTTCAATTCTTCCTACGACCTTTTGTTTAAGGATTATAAGCTGGGACGCATTTCTTTGAAAGTTACCGGTAAACATAATATTCAAAATTCATTACTGGCTGCATCCATCGGTCTGGAATTGGATATCCCTTTTCCCGCTATTCAAGATGGCTTAGGTAAATTCAGCGGTGTTTACAGAAGATTTGATTTGAAGGGTGAAGCAGGTGGAATTACCATTTATGATGATTATGCGCATCATCCTACAGAAATTATAGCAACTTTGGAGGGCTTTAAAGATAGCGCCAAAAGGAGAATTGTAGCTCTATTTCAACCCCATTTATACTCTAGGACCCGTGATTTTTATGAGGAATTCGGAAAGTCCTTCTTTTCTTGTGACTGCCTCATTTTAGCTCCAATTTATCCTGCACGGGAACAACCTATTCCGGGAATTAGTTCCAAACTGATTGCTGATGCTGCAATTCAAAGTGGACATCATAATGTCCATTTAATTAACTCCAATTCCGAAATAGTGAGCAAAACCCTTGCTCTTCTTAAAGAAGGAGATATTTTAATCACTATGGGAGCAGGCAATATTTGGCAGTATGGAGAAGAAATTTTAAGGCAATTGAAGAATTATGTTGACACAAATCATAAGCAATAAAATATTAGTAACTTGTAAAGCTAAAATCAGTTTTTCAAATTTTACTGTTAGTAAGCTAAAGGACTTTGATACATAAACTTATGGAATTAAACAAAGGTACTCGTAAGCGTCGCGGTAATAGTCGTTATTACCTGTTCTTCTTTTTTGCCTTAATTGGTGTAGCGCTTTTGGGAACGGGTATCTGGTTTGGTCTTACGCATATAGACCTGTTTACCTTACAAAAAGTAACTGTTATTGGAAACGAAGCAATTCCTGACACTTTAATTTACAAAATTACCCAACCCTATATAGGAATGAATTTACTGGCAATTCCTGCAGAGGATATTAAAAATAAGGTAATGAATCTTTCCCGGGTAAAGGATGTTAAATTACATAAACGTTTACCTTCAACCATAAAACTGGAAATCAATGAACGCAAAGCGGCAATATATCTAAAAACAATTGAAGGTGATTTGCATCCAATTGATTCCGAAGCTGTTGTTTTGATGAAGTATTCCCCTATTTATAAAGAAGATATGCCAATTTACAGCACCTATTTAAGTAACCATCAAATAAAACCTGGACATAAACTGAAAAATGCAGGATTGCAACAGGTATTACAATTGCATAAACGCATTACCAAAGAAGCTCCGGATTTTCTTCCCCAGATTTCGGAATATTATTTAATAGATAAGACGGTTAATATTATTGATGCGAAAACAGGTACACGCATTATTCCTGCTCAGGAGGACTTGGCTAAACAGCTTGCGCGTTATCAGTTTGTTCAGGAAAATGGCAATATAAACAAAAATAGCGTTGTGGATTTGCGCTATAAAAATCAGGTTGTAGTTAAGGCAGGTAATAAATGAAACAATCAATCATAACTGCTTTAGATATTGGCTCTTCCAATGTTCGTTGCATCATTGCCAAAGAAGTTGGAGATGGACGTCTGGAAATTTTAGGTTTAGGCGAATATCCTTCCGAAGGCATTGAAGGTGGAATTGTTAAAGATATTCAGGCACTTTCCGGTTGTGTAGCAAAAGCAATTTCTACAGCGGAAAAAGAAGGAAAAACCTCTGCCAATAATATCTATTGCAATATTACCGGAGAACATATTCGGACTCAATTTGGAGACGGACGTATTTCCATCCCTTCCGAAACACCGAATGAACCAGGAGAAATTACTCAAGAACATATTGAACAGGTTATCAATGATGCCAAAAACAGCGTTAAGATTCAGAAAGGTCTGGAGCGTTTTCGCATTTTGCACGGAATTCCGCATAACTTTGTAATTGATAATCAGGATGATATTCACAATCCAGTGAATATGAATGGATTTCATTTAATTGCCAAGGTCTATACTATTTTAGCCGAACTTACCCCTTTGCGCAATTTAAGTAAGTGCATTCAGCTGGCAGGTTATGAAATCAATCCTGAAAATTTTATTTTAAATCATATTGCTATTTCCGAATCTGTTTTAAGTGAAGATGAACGACGGCTGGGAGCTTTAGTTCTTGATATTGGAGGTGGAACTTGTGACTTATCTATTTATAATCGCGGTTCCCTGGAAAAAATCCTCGTTTTGCCGATGGCAGGAAAAAATATCACAGAAGACCTGGCAATTGGACTTAAGACCACTTTAGGCAATGCAGAATATATCAAAGTGGAATATGGAAACGCTCTTGCCAGCAGCGTTGACCAAACAGAAGAAATTGATGTGGAAGGAATTAGTGGACGCTCTACCAGCCGCAAAACTAAATTTTTAGTTAGCCATGTTATTCAACACCGGGTAGAAGAAATGCTTTCTCTTTGTTACAATAAAGCAAAGGAATTTTACACTCCGGAACTGGTAACTTCGGGTATCATTCTTTGCGGGGGAACAGCCAAACTGAAAAACATAGAGGTTGTTTTATCTGAAGCATTCAATCTCCATGTAAAAATTGCCACACCAGACCTTTCCCGTTTAAACGGAATGATTAGCCGTTTGGAAGACCCGGCTTATGCAACCGTTGTAGGAATTTTATACTATGCGGCAGGTAAAAATAACGAACCCGTTAGTAAGGGCTTTACTCTGCCAAACATAAAAGGAAAAAAAATCGTAGATAAAGTTAAAAAAATATTAAAGGACTTTACCTAAAAGGGGGATAAAATGATTGAATTTGACGAAAAACCCGCCCAAATCGGAACCAACATTAAAATTATCGGTGTAGGTGGAGCAGGTGGAAACGCACTCAATACTATGATTGAGAATAATTTATTCGGTGTGGAATTTATCGCAGCTAATACAGATATCCGCGATCTTACCAAAAGTAAAGCCAATATGAAATTGCAACTGGGAAAGAAACTTACCCGCGGATTAGGAACCGGTGCCAATCCTGAACTTGGAGCCAGAAGTGCAGAAGAATCCAAAGAGGATATTAAAAATCATCTGGACGGGGCAGATATGGTTTTTATTGCTGCAGGAATGGGGGGTGGAACAGGAACCGGTGCCTCACCTATTATCGCTAAAATCGCTCGTGAAATGGGAATTTTAACTTTTGGAATTGTAACTTCTCCTTTCCCCTATGAGGGTAAAAAAAGAGCAGAAAATGCAATTTACGGCATTAAACATCTACGAGAATTCGTGGATACTTTACTAGTTATTCCCAACGAAAAACTCTGTGAAATCTATGCAAACCTTACTTTAAAGGAAGCATTTAAAAAAGCCGAATTTGTTCTTTATGAAGCAGCCCGAGCGGTTAGCGACATTATCAATGTTACAGGTCTTATCAATGTAGATTTTGCTGATGTGAAAGCTATTATGCAAAATATGGGTTATGCTCTTATCGGCAGCGGAATTGCAGAAGGAGAAAACAGAGCTATAAACGCAGCCAGAGCCGCAATTGATAATCCTCTTTTATCGCATATCAGTTTACAGGGATGTCAGTCCTTACTGTTAAATATCACAGCCGGTTATGATATCCTGATGAGTGAATTTGATGAGGTCTCCAATGTTATTGTAAGTGAAACCGGAAAAGCCGCTAATATCATTATGGGTATTATTCTGGATGATGCTATGGCAGGAAAAATTCAGGTTACCATTATTGCCACCGGGCTGGAAAAAGAAGACAAAGAACATACTATTGACTTCCCCGGTTTGCCTGAATTCGGAGAAAAATCTGTCCCTTCTATCACTCAATCTGAAGATACCAATTCCGAAATTGAAGATATCTTTGCCCGTTTGAGTATTAACCAATCAACACCAAAAGAGGAAGTTAAACCAGCTGCGAATGAACCTACACGCATTCCTCCTTTGAAAACAGATGTGCCTTCATTCCTGAAAGCACTTGATTAAAATTAAAAAACGGGGAGTGTTCAACCAATTGGGTCTTTAAAGGGACTCAATGTATCTTGACAAAAAGGTTGTAGCAAATATATGCTTGTGTCATGAGCAAAATGAAAAAAAAAGATGTCCTTTATGTGGAAGTTTAGAGACGAAGAAGAAGGGATTCTACCGAGCCACGCAGCGTACGCGAAGGGGCTCGGTAGTACGCAAGCGTCAGCGATTTTACTGTCTTACTTGTCATCACAGTTTTAATGATTCAGGTTATCAAACCAGAAAATGTATTAGTGAAGACCTTAAACAGCATGCTGTAAATGATTATACCCTTACTAAAAATTCTCTTTCTGAAGTAGCACAGCGGTATAAAGTAGCCAAAACCAGCATTATTAATTGGATGCAACAAGAAGTTCAATTTATTCCTGATGAGAATATTCTTCCTCCTCTTCAGAACCCCAGTGGTATTATTATGCTGGATGGCAAAGAAATTAAGGTTAATAAGAAACACTATACGCTTCTTGTTGCCATTGATGCAATATCTCATTTGCCAATCCATTACGCTTTATATGAGAAAGAATGTTCAGAAAGTTCTGTTATTTTCCTTACTGCTGTTAAAGAAAAATATCCGATTACTATAAAAGGAGTTATTAGCGATTTTGGCAAAGGAAAATGTTTTATCCAGGTTGTAGAAAAATTGTTCCCAGGGGTACCACACCAAATCTGTTTAGTGCATTTTTGGCGTTACGTAAATACGTTCGTCCCCAGAACCAAAAGAAGTGAATTCTATCATAAAAATGTTCTCTTTAAACAATGGCTTAAAAACACCATTTATGCACCCAATAGAGAGGAATCCTTATTCTGGCTGAAGCGAATTAATAACTACGCCAAAAACTTTCCAGCACGCTATCATAAACGTCTTATCCGCTCCATCAATGTTAATTACGATTACCTTACTCGCTACTTGGATTATAACTTCCTAAATACAAATAATAATCCTCTGGAAAATCTTAATAAACAACTAAATAGGAAATTAAAGAACCTGGATAATTTCAAATCCCTAGATTCGTTAACTGCATTTGTCAAACTATGGTTTTCCGATTATTTTATTAGAAAACAGACCCAATAAAATGAACACTCCCATAAAATGAAAAATCTGCGTAATCTGCGAAATCTGCGTGCTTATATTTATTATCCGTGTGAAATCCGGGTAATCTGTGCGAGGTATTTAATCAATATATTCTTTGATAATGTTTTCCAATTCTCCGCTATCTTTTAATTCCTTCAATGCCTTATTTATTCTGGTATTAATTTCTTTACCTGCTTGCATAGCCAATCCGTATTGTTCATTCGTTTGAATCGTGTAAACAATCTTAATCTCCTGTTGTTGGGAAAAATCCTTGGCTACCCATTCATCAAAAACCATCAGGTCTATTTTGCCATTAAGAAGTTCCCCCAAGGTTTCTATAACAGTAGGATAAAGTTTCAGCTTATTTTTGGGCAAGAGGTCTTTTTCCATCAGGTTTTCGGTTAAATATTGATGGCTGGTAGTGTTGCTTTGGCAGCCCACGATGTATTTTCCGAGGTCCTCAATCTTTTCTACTTTTACAGGAGAATTGGATTTGGCTACAACAGCCAGGTCTGTTTCAAAATAAGGAATAGTAAAATCCATCGTTTGTTTGTGTTTCGGGGTAATGGTAATAGCAGAGGCAGCAATATCAATTTTGTTAAGTGCTAAAGCAGAAAACAGTTCATCAAATTGGTATTTGGTAATTTGTAATTGCATATTCAATTTATCCGCTATGCGTTTACATATTTCTATATCAATACCTTTAAATTCACCGTTTTCCAGATAAGTAAAAGGTGGATTTTCGGCATCGGTTCCTACCCTCAATATCTTCTTTTGTTTCGGAGAACAAGATAAAGAAAATAAGGCAATCAGTGCGACACCCAAAGCAATAAATATCCTGCGTAATTTCATCTTCTTACCTTTACTATATGGTTTTATATAAATTATAATCCCCCTCGGATAAATTACAAGTATTTTATCCGTAAAATTACAAGCAGGTTTGTGGAAAAAAATCTACTTTAACTTAAAAATAGCAGTTAAAGTAACGGAAATGCTTTTACTGCGAGTGCTGGTGTTATAAATTCCATAATCCGAAACCTCTGTAGAATAGGGCTCAGTAATCTGAAAAACACCAGCCCGCGCCTCTCTTAATTTTCCCAGTTTGGTATTTCCGCTACCGGCAATTTCTTCTGCACGAGCAACTGCATCTTTGGTTGCTTCGGAAAGCAACTGTTTTTTCAAATCCGGTAGTTTAGTATAAAGATATGCCAGGTTGGAATTTAACAATAAGATTCCGCGTTCCGCAAAAAAACCTGGTTTTAATGCCAAGGTCTCAATTTTGGGTATATCGGAAGAGACCACAAAGATATTTTGATTCAAGGCATAACCGGTTGGATTGCCATAATTATCGGTGGTTTGATAACTGTTTATGGGCTGGATACTGATATCCTTTTCCGGAATTCCCTGTTCTTCAAGGTAATTCTTGAAAGCATTTACATCATTGCTCATTTTGTTGTAGCCATCTTTCAAACCATCATGGCTTACATTGCGTTGCATTGTGAGATTCCATTTTACCAAATCGGATTCAAAGAGTTTGCTGGCATATCCAACTACACGTAAACTGGTTGGTGCCTGACGACTTTGCATAAAGAAATAGCCAAAAACCGTCAAACCGATGATAAAGGATAAACCAACAATTCCCCAGGTGCGGGCAACTACTTTATCCTTGGTGAAAATAAGCCAGATTATACCTGCCGCAATTGCGATACAGATGATTACTAATAGTGCTGTGATCATTTTTTGCTCCTTAAAACTTAAAAATATGGAGAATGCTCTTTATCGGGAATAATATCCACCCAGCGTTTTTTTCCATCAAAGTGGAATTCCAGTTTCAATGTCTGATAGGGTAAAAGATCATTTACTAAAAGAGGCCATTCAATAACGGTTATTCCTTGTTCCAAGATATCAAACAAACCCAGGCAATATATTTCTTCTTTATTTTTCAGACGGTATAGGTCTAAATGATACAGGGTAAGGCGTCCACCGGAATATTCCTTCATTAAAACAAAAGAAGGACTGTCTATTTCTTCTTCAATTCCCAGTGCCTTGCCAAGCTGTTTTACAAAGAAGGTTTTGCCGCTACCCAAATCGCCAAAAAGAGTTATAATATCCCCTTCCTTTAATAACGGTGCAATGTATTTGGCAAGGTCTATAGTGTCCTGCTCAGTAGATAAGTTTAGGGTTTTCATCTCAGCTTAAAAAGAATGATAAATGAATATAGTGAGATGGAAAATTTGTCATTCCTGCGAAAGCAAGAATCAAAATATCTGCAATTCCCCTATCAAACCTATCGGAAAAGAGAAAAGAAAAAGTTTGCCAAGGTCTTACCTTTGGGTAACAGCATTTTGATAGGGAAAGCATACGGTTAATAAACATTTTCTGTGTATTCTACCTTTAATCTCTTTTCTCTTCGTCAGGAGTCATATATTTTTACACCTAAATCACTGATGACAGTGTTCCTCTGTGACAAAGAAAGATTTGGAATTTGCGGAGCTCCGGCTATACAATTTTTCTGCACTTCTGATTTCATTTTACATTTTGTCTTCCTTTCCCGTCAAGAGTCCTCATCGCTAAACTAATTTGAGATAAGGGTTAAAGATATATAAGCGATGACGACTCCTGACTTCCTTCATTCTACATTCTTTCTCTTCATAAACAACTATCTTCTTTTGGTGCGGCAGGTAGCAATCGGCAGAATCATTTCTTCCATAGAGACCCCACCGTGTTGAAAAGTGCCGTTAAACTGTTTCTGATATTGATGATAAGCATTGCGATACACGAAATAGTAATCATCCTTGGCAAAGATAAAGTTATCCACAATGCTTTTGGAGGGCAGTCCAAAGTCACCGGGTTTTTTTACAAACAGAGCGTGGCGTTCATTCACGGAAAGATTTTTTCCTTCTTTATAACGGACTGTTATGGATGTTTCTTTATCACCGATTACTTGAGTTGCACGGTTCACTTTTATA
>Ga0179948_1134603_pt1 | contig 8528 bp, 10 predicted proteins | sample AD_JPNNA6_sludge_FD_135925 | JGI IMG/M metagenome (GOLD analysis project Ga0179948, IMG submission 135925) | Metatranscriptome of active sludge microbial communities of municipal wastewater-treating anaerobic digesters from Japan -... | ecosystem: Engineered > Bioreactor > Anaerobic > Digestate...
CACGCAAACATTATTTCAAAAACACTTTTAATAAAGGTATTCATAAGTTAGGAAAGGAAAAGGTAAAGGTATGAAAATAAGCGAAATTTCATCAGTTCTTGAAGCTGAAATAATAACCGGAGGGCAAAACAGTGATTTGGAGATTTATTCAGCTTGTGGTGCGGATTTAATGAGTGATGTAATGGCATTTGTCAAAGAAAATGTAGTTTTGCTTACAGGCCTTATTAATCCGCAGGTAGTTCGTACTGCAGAAATGATGGATATAAAGGTTATAGTTTTTGTGAGGGGGAAAAATCCTACACAGGAATTAATTGATTTGGCAAATGAGAAGGGTATAACTTTACTAACAACAAAGTATTCTATGTTTATTGCCAGCGGTAAGCTTTATGAAGCTGGAATAACCGGAAGAGGTGGTTGTTGTTGACGGACAGTTTCTTGGAACTGAATTATGACATACCTGCAAATGACTTTTTGCATGCAGGTGAAGCCTCCAGTTCTGTAAAGAAGATGCTGAACCAGTTGGGTGTAGCACCGGATAAGGTAAAAAAGACTGCCATATCAATGTATGAAGCTGAGATCAATGCAGTAATTCATGCCAACGGTGGTGAAGCACATATTGAAATATGGAAAGACAAGGTAATTATTAAAATATCTGATAATGGACCCGGTATTCCGGATGTTGATTTAGCTATGCAGGAAGGATATACGACAGCACCGGATCATGTAAGAGACATGGGATTTGGAGCGGGTATGGGACTTCCTAATATAAAAAGATATTCAGATGAATTGAAGATAGATACAGAGATCGGAAAAGGTACTGTGGTTACAATAACCGTTTATTTTAAGGAATAACAAAGAAGTTATTTCCGGAACATTCCTTAAACAAGTAATGACATTCATATATGTATAGTATGGATTATTTATTAAGGGGGTGTATGTGTGGGAACATATTTTCATTCCGTAACACTTGACGAAGACAAGTGCAGAGGCTGCACCAATTGTATAAAACGTTGTCCTACAGAGGCAATAAGAGTAAGAAAGGGAAAGGCACGGATAATTAATGAAAGGTGCATAGACTGCGGAGAATGTATAAGAATATGTCCATATCATGCCAAGAAGGCTATTACCGATCCGTTGGAAATTATAAATAATTTCAAATACAAGATAGTGATTCCGGCACCATCCTTGTATGGACAGTACAAAAGTATATATTCGCGTGACAGCATTCTAACAGCCTTAAAGGGTTTGGGATTTGATGAAGTTTATGAGGTTGCAAAAGCTGCTGAAATAGTCAGCAAGGCAACAAAGAAACTCATAAGCAGCGAAAAGCAAAAGCTTCCCATTATTTCATCCGCATGTCCTGCAGTAGTGAGGCTGATTCAAGTTCGATTTCCAAATCTTATCGATAATATATTGAAGCTGGAGTCACCTATGGAGGTTGCTGCCACCATAGCCAGGGATAAAGCCATGAAGAGGGAGAATCTTTCAAAAGAAGATGTGGGAGTATTTTTTATAACTCCATGTCCTGCTAAGATGACCAGTGTTATGGCGCCTTATGAAAGGGAATCATCTTCGGTTAGCGGTGTAATATCCATTAGGGATATTTATCTTCCTGTTTTAAATAATCTTATGAAGCAAAAAGATGTAGAAAGCCTTGGAGCGGCAGGGTTTGAAGGTATTAGATGGGCCAATTCGGGAGGCGAGAGCCTGGCTTTAGGCACTGATTCTTTTTTAGCCGTTGATGGTATCCATGAAGTCATTACAATACTTGAGGAAGTTGAAAATGATAAGCTGGAAGATGTGATCTTTATGGAAGCTTTAGCTTGCAAGGGCGGATGTTTGGGAGGACCCCTTACAATTGAGAATTGTTATGTGGCTAAAACCAAGCTCAAAAAACACATAGATGAAGCAAAGGAAAAAGCAATTTCAAATATGGATCAGGATGATAAATATGATAAGTTGGACTGGACCGGCAATGTAAAATACAAGCCAGTGTTGAAGCTTGACGACGATATGGAAATAGCCATGAAGAAGCTTGAAAACCTCCAGCAAATTGAAAATGAGCTTCCTGGCCTTGATTGCGGGGCTTGCGGTGCTCCTAGCTGCAGAGCTCTTGCAGAGGATATCGTAAGGGGAATAGCCAATGAGACCGATTGCCTGTTTAAGCTTAGAGACAGGGTTAGGAATCTGGCCAATCAAATGATGGAGTTAGAAGCAATTATGCCGCCTGTTCTGGATAAAGATTCAAATAACAATGCTCAGGATGAGGAGAATTAGAGTATGAAGGTACGGGAGTTTGCAGAAAAGCTTGATATGAAGGTTTGGACAGCTAATAATGAGGGATTGGGAAATAATATAGAAAATGTTTATATATGTGATCTCTTAAGCTGGGTTATGTCCCATGCTAAAAAGGGTGATGCATGGATAACTGTCCACACAAATATAAATATTGTTGCAGTAGCAGTATTGACAGAGGTTTCATGCATAATTGTCCCTGAAGGTATCGGCGTTGAGCAGGATACCTTAAAAAGAGCTGAAAGTGAAGGGATAGTTATCCTAGGAACAGATCTTAACACATATGAAATATGCTGTAAGGCCTATGAGTGCGGTATAGGTTTAAATAATGACAAATAATATCGATATATCGATTTGCCTGGAGGAGCTAAATGAGGCTAGCATACGATTTGCATATTCATTCGGCGTTGTCTGCATGTTCCGATAAGGATATGACCCCTAATAACATAGTAAACATGTCACTTATTAAGGAATTGGATATAATAGCAGTTACCGACCATAATTCGGCAGAAAATCTGGAGGCTGTTGTTAAGTGTGCGCAGGGAAAGGATATATTGGTTGTACCGGGCATGGAAGTAGAAACGATGGAAGAAATACATGTTGTGTGCTTGTTTCCGGGTATCGATGAAGCCAAGAAAATGCAGGAAATAGTTTATAATAATCTGCCGCCTTTAAAAAACAGGGATGATATTTTTGGCAGGCAGATAATTTTTGATGAAAATGATGAGGAAGTCGGTTCGATAGACAGATTCCTGCTTACTGCAGTTGGAATGCCTGTAAAAGAAGTATATGAAACAGTATTAAGTCTTAATGGGGCCATGATTCCAGCCCATATAGACAGAAGCTCCTACAGTATTTTATCCAATCTCGGGAGCATCCCTCCTGATTTGGGATTTAAATATCTCGAGCTATCAAAAGGGGCTGTTATGGATAATTTGAAAAAGCAATTTCCCGAGGTTTTGGGTTACAAATTCATTGTGTCATCCGATGCTCATTCTCTTGAAAATATTTCTGAGAAAGAGTCATTTATAGAAGTTGATGAGAAGTCGGCAGAATGTTTAATATCTAAAATAAGAAACGGATAGAGGTGATAAAAATATGTTAAATCATTTATTTTATATTGAATTTGGTTAATGCCTTTGTTATAATGTTAACGATTGATGTTAAATTTTTAACATATTAATGGAGCAATAGCTCTGATGACAAGGGGGTTATCTATATGAATTCAAAAGGTTGTTGCTGCGGGTGTGTAGATGAAAAGAAGGAAAAGCTGCAGCAAATAATTGAGAAGTATAAAGATACACGAGGTGCGTTGATTCCAGTGTTGCATGAAGCACAAGAAGTATATGGTTATCTGCCTCTAAGTGTTCAAAAAATGATTTCTGAAGGATTAAATGTTCCGCTTTCTGAAATATATGGAGTTGTTACATTCTATACTCAATTCTCACTCGAACCAAAAGGAAAATATAATATTCAATTATGTATGGGTACTGCATGTTATGTTAAAGGTTCCGGATTAATTCTTGACAAGCTTAAAGAAAAACTTGGAATTGAAGTTGGAAAATGTACGGATGACGGCATGTTTTCTCTTGAAGCATGCAGATGTATAGGAGCTTGCGGTTTAGCACCTGTTATGATGATAAATGAAGATGTATATGGAAGACTTTCACCAGATGATATTGAAGGTATCATAGAAAAATACAAAAAAGAAGTATAATGAGAGATTTGTCATTGCATCTAATGGATATAATACAGAACTCAATTGTTGCCATGGGCACCCGCATTAACGTTTCAATTGCTGTGTATTTAAATAGCGATGAATTAAAAATAATAGTAGAAGATAACGGCAAGGGAATGGATGATGATATGCTCAAGAAGGTTACCGACCCTTTTGTAACAACCAGGGATACAAGAAAAGTGGGGTTGGGAATTTCACTTTTTAAGGCGTCTGCCGAAAGAAGCGGTGGATATCTTGTTATTACGTCAAAAAAAGGTGCCGGTACAACATTGGAGGCTGTATTTAAAATAAATAATATTGACAGGCCGCCCTTAGGAGATGTTGCGGATACTATAGCAGGCGTAATTGCTTCAAATGAAAGCCTGCACTTGACCCTGACACTTTCCCGGGATGATGAAATGTTTTGTTTCGACACCAAGGAGATAAGGAAAATGCTTGACGGGGTTCCTATCAATGAATATGAGGTTTTGAATTGGATTAAGGGTTATATAAATGAGGGTATAAATGTTACTTTTGGAGGTGTATTAAATGAAATCAATAGCTGAACTTGAAGAAATCAGGAAGAAAGCTCTGGATAAAATGGGAATCAGAACAAATACAGAGGGCTATAGAGTAGTAGTAGGTATGGCCACATGTGGAATTGCTGCAGGTGCAAGACCTGTTATGAATGCACTTATGGAAGAACTTAATAAAAGAGGAATAAAAAATACTTCCGTTACTATGACCGGTTGTATTGGAGTTTGCAGGCTTGAGCCTATTGTGGAAGTAATTGACCCGGACGGAAATAAAACCACTTATGTTAAAATGTCTGCAGAGAAAGCCGTTAGGGTAGTAGCCGAGCATATAGTTAACGGTAGAGTTTGTGTAGATTTAACAATTGGTTCTGAAGAAAAGAAATAAGGGGGGAGTATAGATGCAGATTTATAGAGCACATGTTCTGGTTTGTGGCGGTACTGGTTGTGTTTCATCAAGTTCAGAGAAGATAATGAGCGAATTTGAGACACATTTAAATAATAATAATCTTACAAATGAGGTAAAGGTTGTAAAGACAGGATGTTTTGGATTGTGTGCGCGTGGACCTATCGTAGTTGTTTATCCTGAAGGCTGCATGTACACTATGGTTAAGGTAGAAGATGTTAAGGAAATAGTTGAAGAACATCTTTTAAAGGGAAGAATAGTTACAAGATTATTGGAGAATAAACATGATGATGAAGGTGTTCAAACTTCAATAGAGGGAGTTGAATTCTTCAAAAAGCAATTGAGGGTAGCACTTAGAAACTGTGGTGTTATAAATCCGGAGGTTATTGAAGAGTACATTGCTTTTGACGGATACAAGGCTTTGGCTAAGGTGTTAACTGAAATGACTCCTGAAGAAGTTATAGACACAATTAAGAAGTCTGGACTTAGAGGAAGAGGGGGCGGAGGCTTCCCAACCGGCTTGAAGTGGGAGTTCACTGCAAAGTCACAAGATGATCAGAAGTTCGTATGCTGTAATGCGGACGAAGGAGACCCTGGAGCATTTATGGACAGAAGTGTTCTTGAAGGAGATCCCCATTCGGTAATTGAAGCTATGGCAATAGCTGGTTATGCTGTTGGTGCAAATCAAGGATATATATACATTAGAGCTGAATATCCAATCGCAGTTAAGCGTTTAAATATAGCAATTGAGCAGGCAAAAGAGTATGGCTTGCTTGGTAAGAATATTTTCGGCACAGATTTTAATTTTGATCTTGAAATCAGATTGGGAGCAGGAGCATTTGTGTGCGGTGAAGAAACAGCACTTATGACTTCTATTGAAGGTAAGAGAGGAGAACCAAGACCGAGACCTCCTTTCCCTGCTGTTAAAGGTTTGTGGAATAAACCGACACTTCTTAATAACGTTGAAACATATGCAAATATTCCTCCGATTATAAATAAAGGCGCTGACTGGTTTGCAGGCATTGGTACAGAAAAGAGCAAAGGAACCAAGGTTTTTGCCGTTGGAGGTAACATAAACAACACTGGTCTTGTGGAAGTGCCAATGGGTACAACATTAAGGGAGGTTGTATATGATATAGGCGGAGGTATACCTCACGGTAAGAAGTTTAAGGCCGCACAGACTGGAGGACCTTCAGGCGGATGTATACCGGCAAGTCATTTGGATACTCCGATAGATTATGATTCATTGATCCAGTTAGGTTCCATGATGGGATCAGGCGGACTTATTGTAATGGATGAAGATACATGTATGGTTGATATTGCGAAGTTCTTCCTGGAGTTTACTGTTGATGAGTCCTGCGGTAAATGTCCTCCTTGTCGTATAGGAACAAAAAGAATGCTGGAAATATTGGATAGAATAACTGAAGGCAAGGGCGAAGAAGGAGATATAGCAAAGCTGGAAATACTTGCAAAAAATATTAAGGCATCTGCTTTATGCGGTCTTGGACAAACTGCACCAAACCCAATTTTAAGTACATTGCATTACTTTAAGGATGAATATCTGGCACATGTTAATGAAAAAAAATGTACCGCAGGGGTATGTAAGTCAATGATGCAATATGTAATAAATCCTGATTTGTGCAAGAGCTGCGGTATATGTGCAAAGGTTTGTCCTGTAAAATGTATCAGCGGTGAAAAGAAGGTACCTTATGTAATAGACAGCAATAAGTGTGTAAAATGTGGTGCTTGTATGGAGAAATGTCCATTCAAAGCAATATTCAAGAATGCTTAAAGGAAGGGGAGTGTTAAAATGGAAACAGTAAATATTACTATAGACGGCAGGAAAATTCAAGTTCCTAAGAATTATACGGTTTTGGAGGCGGCAAGGTTAGCCAACATTGATATACCGACACTTTGCTTCCTAAAGGAAATAAATGAGATCGGTGCATGTAGAATGTGCCTTGTTGAAATACAGGGAGCGAGAAGCTTGCAAGCATCTTGTGTTTATCCGGTGTCGGAAGGATTGGTAATAAACACTAGAACACCGGCAGTTCGTGAAGCAAGAAAGGTTACATTGGAGTTAATATTGTCCAATCATGACAAAAAGTGTCTTACATGTGTAAGAAGCAACAACTGTGAACTTCAAAAACTGGCTCTTGATTTGAATATAAAAGATATAAGATTTGAAGGTGAATCTACAAATATGCCTTTAGATGAGTTTTCACCTTCAATAGTAAGAGATCCTAACAAATGCGTACTTTGCAGACGTTGTGTAAGCATGTGTAAAAATGTTCAGAGCGTATCTGTTATCGATACTACTGAAAGAGGTTTTAAGTCAATTGTAGCACCTGCTTTCCACAAGTCTCTTAACGAAGTGCCTTGTACAATGTGCGGACAGTGTATAAATGTTTGTCCTGTAGGTGCTCTTCGTGAGAAGGATGATACCGACAAGGTTTGGGAAGCACTTGCAAACAAAGACCTCCATGTTGTTGTTCAGACTGCTCCGGCGGTTAGGGTTGCCATTGGAGAAGAGTTTGGAATGCCTATCGGTTCAAGGGCAACAAGCAATATGGTAGCTGCATTGAGAAGACTTGGATTTTCAAAGGTATTTGATACCGATACTGCTGCCGACCTTACAATTATGGAGGAAGGCACAGAGTTGATAAATAGAATTAAAAACGGCGGAAAGCTGCCTCTTATAACAAGCTGCAGCCCAGGATGGATAAAATTCTGTGAGCATAATTTCCCAGAATTTATAGATAATCTTTCGTCATGTAAGTCACCACATGAAATGTTTGGTGCTGTGTTGAAATCATATTATGCAGAAAAAATGGGAATAGATCCGTCAAAGATATTTGTTGTATCCATAATGCCTTGTACAGCAAAGAAATTTGAAGCACAGAGACCTGAAATGTCCAGTACAGGATATCCTGATGTAGATGTTGTTTTGACAACCAGGGAGCTTGCTAGAATGATCAGAGAAGCAGCCATAGACTTTAATGATCTTCCTGAAAGACAATTTGACGATCCAATGGGTGAAGCATCAGGTGCAGGCGTAATTTTCGGTGCTACAGGCGGAGTTATGGAAGCTGCATTAAGAACAGTTACAGAAATATTAAACGGAAAACCATCCGACAATATTGAATATAATGCTGTAAGAGGGATAGATGGAGTTAAGGAAGCTGTTGTTGAGGCAGGCGGTATGAAGATAAAGGCTGCTGTAGCACATGGCCTTGGAAACGCCAGAAAGCTTCTTGAAAAAGTTAAAAATGGAGAAGAATATCATTTCATTGAGATAATGGCTTGTCCTGGAGGATGTGTAAACGGTGGAGGTCAGCCAATTCAGCCGTCATCAGTTAGAAGCTGGGTTGATTTAAGAGCTGAAAGAGCAAAGGCCATTTATGATGAAGATAAGGAAATGCCTATTAGAAAATCTCATGAGAATCCTAGAGTCAAGATGCTTTATGATGAATTCTTCAAGGAACCTGGAAGCCATAAGGCACACGAGTTGCTCCATACACATTATGAAAAAAGAGAGAATTATCCGGAAGAATAATATCATAGACTAAACAAAAAC
>Ga0179948_1182326_pt1 | contig 8410 bp, 6 predicted proteins | sample AD_JPNNA6_sludge_FD_135925 | JGI IMG/M metagenome (GOLD analysis project Ga0179948, IMG submission 135925) | Metatranscriptome of active sludge microbial communities of municipal wastewater-treating anaerobic digesters from Japan -... | ecosystem: Engineered > Bioreactor > Anaerobic > Digestate...
AAAAAATGCGTGCAGAAAGTCGGTGAACTATTGAATAAACACGAAATAGCAATTGATGTTTTTAATAAAGTCGGAAGCATTGCGAAGACAGCAGACTTTGTTGCCGTCGGGCTAAAAAACTATGATGTCGTTTCCCTTTGCAATCAAGGTTATATAGAGCGTATTCGCAATGGCTTTTACAAACTGCCTAACGCTGAAGAGCCAAAAGAAGAAGCTCTAATTTCTAAACTCCTGCCGCAAGGGATTGTTTGTGTAGAGTCTGCTCTATTTTATTATGGGTACAGTGACTTTGCTCCTCGTGAATGGACAGTTGCTGTCCCCCGTTCCTTTTCAAGAGCAATCAAAGCAATGCAGGAAGTCCCTATCAAAGCTTATTATGTTCAGAACGAGTTTTACCATTACGGTGCTACTGTAGGTGACTTTAATGGTGTTGAATTAAAAGTTTATGACCGAGAGCGAACAATCTGTGATTGCTTTAAGTATCGTTCAAAGCTTGATAGTGAAATATTCAACAAAGCAATCAACGCTTATGTAGCAGATCCGAAAAAGAATCTCGCAAATCTTTCTAAATACGCAAAGGATATGGGCGTTTATACAAAACTTATGAATGTAATGGAGGTGCTGCTCAATGGCTGATATTGCCGCATCCGTGCTTGCACGACTGAAAAATAAGGCTGCCGAAAGCGGAAGAAGCTATCAGCTTTGTTTGCAGCTCTTTTGTCAGGAAGAATTTTTGCGCCGTTTGGAAAAATCCAAATATGCGGAAAATCTCGTTCTTAAAGGTGGTCTGTTTATTTACTCTGTTACCGACTTTGACAGCAGAGTAACGGTAGATGTTGATTTTCTTCTTCGGAGAGTACCAAATACTCCAGAACAGCTAAAACCTGTACTGGAAGAAATCATATCCACGCCCACCGGCAATGATTTTATTACCTTTGAAATTAAAGATATTGCACCCATTGCAGTTGCAAAGAAATACGCCGGTATCGGAGCTTCTATTGTGGCTCGTATTAAAAACACACGAACGCCGTTTAGTATAGACTTTGGTGTGGGTGATGTTATCGTGCCGAAACAGGAAAAGAGAAAAATCCCGACACAGCTTGACGACTTCGCTGCGCCGGTAGTAAATACATATTCTCTTGAAACGACGATTGCTGAGAAAATAGACGCAATCCTCAGTCTGATGGAATTTTCCAGCCGAATGAAGGATTATTATGACATTTACTATCTTGCTAATAAATTTGATTTTGACGGCAAGGTGCTCACCGAAGCACTGAAGAAAACTTTTGAAAATCGTGGACACACCTTTACGATTGAACAGTTTGAACAGGTTATGAGCTTTGCAGACGATTCTGCTATGCAGAAAAAGTGGAAAGCATTCTGTCGGAAGATTGACACTCAAACTGATGATTTCAGCACAGTGCTTAGAACGATTAAGGTGTTTTTGACAAGGCCTTTTATAGCAGTTTTGTCAAAAACAGAATTTTCACAACAATGGATCGCTGCTGAAACCCAATGGAAGAAAGGAGTGTAATCAATGCCTAAAATAATGGAAATTATAGAAAAGGAAACTAAAGGGAAAAGCTATCACACCTATAAATACAGTTATGATTCCATTGGTTTACCTTCCATTGATTACGATGATGATCCCAATAAAATAATGAAATGGAAAGAGTCCGGCGAAACTGGCTCTCACAAAAAGCCAATTGATCTCAAACCTTTAGCCGATAAGCTTCAAGCTGTAGGCGAAAAACCGCTGCTTAAATATTTTCTTGATGGTTCACGACATGTTTTTAAGGTGGATGACATTGCATATAACAAGCAAGTGTTTCCCGTTGTAGCTGGGCAAATCGGCATTGGTTGTTGTAAGCGTGAAAATAAGCAAATGTCAAAAGAACGTTTCTATCGTGAATTGGTTTTAGCTCTCCCCGATAAGGCAAACGCTGACGGTTGGGATGATGCAGCTTATTTTGCGGCTAAGGTTAAAAAGCTTAATGAAAGCGAAGAATTGAAACGATTGGGGTTGCATTTTTCCGCCATTATTCCATATTCAACATCAAAGGCGGGATCTACTGGCACCAAACTTGATAATTTAGCAGTCGCTGTTATACAAGACTATATGATTGAAGCTGAAAAACGAATGGTTGCAGAATTGGTTAAGGATAAACGTTTGGGACAAGATGCATATTTGCTCAAAGATGGCTCTCTTGAATATAAGGTGATGAAATCCGGTCGAGAGGATTTAAGAACACTCCAAAAGATTAAGCATAATTACAGTTGGGTAATTGGTGTTTCCAAGTCATTTAACCCTGAAAGTTGTCTTGATCATACAGGTAAACCAAATTCCAACTATATTGCTGACCTACCTGTCTTTCACAGAACTCCTGTAGCAAGATACGAAAATCGTGAGTTTTTAGGTGATGTTCAATTCGGCGTTTGGTACATCCGTTTACGGGATAAGCGTAGAACGCAAACGCCCTTTGACGGGGTGGTTAAAGTCGAAAAAATAATGATGGATGAAGAAATAGAACACGGCATCGATAGTGACGTTATTGATCTACTTTCCGCCAACATTATCAACGAACGCAACCCTACCTGTTACGGTACCGACCGCCGCTGGGCAAACCATTTGTACCCCGTCTTTTTGACCGAGTCTTATGTAAAAAGCAAATACATCAGCACAGAAATGTTTTTACATCTGTTTTGAGGAGGATAAATAAAATGGCTAATACGATTATAGGTCGTGTGTTGGCAACAGAAAAGAAACCAACAACAATTGATGATTTTACATTTTGGACAGATCCCGAACTTATCTTAAACCCGTTTGACATCGTAAAGGTACAACACGTTAATAATTCATTTTCATATGGCGTTATCGAAGATATTGCACACATCACCGATGCCGCAAGCTTTCTTACCAATTTTATCTCAAGCGATTTTGGTGATGTAAATGCCGAAGAAAACACTCTGCGTGTAGGAATGAATTATGTTACAGCCAAAGTTGTATGCAATACCGAAAATATTTATATTCCTCTTCAAAGTAACGCAAAAGTAATGTTGGCAACCGCTGAAGAAATTAACTACGCTCTTGGACTTAATGATATTCGCAATCCGCTTGTATGTGGTTATCTTGAAATGTATGAGGGAACTAAAGGATGTGAGAAAGTTACACTCCCTGTAAACCTTAATTCAAAATTCATTATCGGTCCTGAAGGTGCGCATTTAAATATTTCGGGTATCTCCGGCCTTGCTTCAAAGACTTCTTATGCAATGTTCCTATTGAAGGCCATCCAAGATAGTTATATGAAGAAAGATCCGCAGAATGAGGACGAAGACAGTGTTGCGTTTGTACTTTTCAATGTTAAAGGCAAAGACTTACTTGCTATTGATCAGTTAAATGACTTCTCTGATGAGCGTAATCCCGAACAAGCTCGAAAAGATACTTTTGCCAAATACGAACAATTGGGATTGGCTGCTGAACCTTTCAAAAATGTTCAGTATTACTATCCTTATTCCATCCCAAAGACACGTCATTGGAATACTTATATGACTCCCGAAGAAGTCGCCGACAATATCAAAAAGAAGAAAGCCAAAAAATTCAAGTACATTTATAAATACGATAAGGAAAATCTCGACTTAATGTTTGCTAACATTGATGATTCTACTCTAACAATGGAAGCGATTATCAGCTATATTATGTCGGGACAAGGTAAATTTAATCAAATCAGCAATTGGCAGGAGTTTCTTGAAGCAGTTAAGGAAAAGTGTTCTACAGAAACATCTGGAAAAGATAAAGAAATCCCTGTAGCAAGCTGGAGAAAATTTTATCGTATTATCAACAAGAGTATTACGGATAACAAGATTTTTGCAAGAGATGTTCGTGAAGATGAAGGCGAAACTCGTATTGGTGATGCCCTAAAATATATTAAGAAAAACGAAGTGCACGTTATTGATATTGCCAAGCTCTCTGAAGATAAACAGGCATATGTATTCGGCGATGCAATCCGTACAATCTATGATTTACAGTTAGGCCAGTATGCCGGAGAAGAAGGTGTAAATCCGCCTTCAAGAATTGTAATCTTTATCGATGAATTAAACAAATATGCTTCAAAGGAAACACCGAAGAATTCTCCTATCCTTAGACAAGTGCTTGATGTTGCAGAACGTGGACGTTCTCTCGGAGTTGTCCTCTTTGCCGCAGAGCAGTTCAGAAGTGCTATTCACGATAGAGTAACCGGTAACTGCTCCACTCACGCTTATGGTCGTACAAACTCAATCGAAGTCACCAAAAGCGATTATAAGAGTATTCCGTCTGTTTATAAAACTATGATGACTCGTCTAAAGCAGGGTGAATACATCATTCAAAATCCAATTTTCCGTTCATTGCTTAATATCAAATTCCCGAAACCGATTTATAAGCAATTTAAGTAAGGAGATAGTTATGGCTACAGTAGGTAAAAACATACTTGATAACCTAACAACGGGTATGTACTCTGACTCCAAGGTTATCTACAGAGAATATATACAAAATGCTTGTGATCAAATTGATCTTGCAATAAGAGAAGGCATCTTGTCTGCTGATGAGGGATACGTCGATATATACATAGATAGCAAGAAACGATACATCAGCATTAAGGATAATGCTACTGGTATTAAAACAACCGATTTTATCGAAGATGTTGGTGACATTGCTAACAGCAATAAAGAAATCGGTAAAAACAAAGGTTTTCGTGGTATCGGTCGTCTTTGCGGTTTGGCATATTGTAAAACATTAAAATTCTCAACAAGCTATCTGGGCGAATCTGCCAAGTCTATTATGACTTGTGACGCCCAGAAGATGCGAGCAATGCTTATAGAAAATCAAAAATATACCCTTGATGAAATTTGGGACGCTATTATAACGTATTCTACCGAACCCGAAGCAAAAGAGGAACACTATTTTGAGGTTGAGATGTTTGATATTAACAAAGAAAATACCGATCTTCTGAATGATGTAAAAGTTCGTGACTATCTCAGCTTTGTAGTTCCAGTTCCTTATAAAAACACATTTATTCTTCGCAGCCAAATCTATAATCACGCAAAGTCTATCAATTATACTATTGATGAATATTGCGTTAGAGTGAATGGATTGCCAATTTTCAAAGAGTACACCACTAAGCTCAAAGAACAAAGTGGTGCTTCTTTGAAAAATTATGACGAAATCTCTCGTTTAGAATTCAAAGATTTCCGAGATGCTTCCGGTAATTTGATTGCTTGGATGTGGGTAGGTTTATCACGTTTTGAAAAGCAAATTCCAATTATAAATCATATGCGAGGTTTGCGTATCCGAAGTGCTAATATCCAGCTTGGAAATGATGATGCACTTCAGCCTCTTTTCAAAGAAAATCGAGGCAACTATTATTTTGTAGGCGAAGTATTTGCTGTAAGCAGTAAACTTATCCCTAACTCCCAGCGTGATTATTTTAATGAAAACGAAACCCGTGTTTTGTTTGAAGATCTGTTGCGAGAGTATTTTTACGATGTGTTGCACAAGCTTTATTATGAGGCTAATCGTGTCAAAAATGACTATAAACGTCAAGAAGAATATCTTAGCAAAGTCGCCGAATATCAGAAGAAAGAGACAGAGCAAGGTTTTGTCAATGAAGAAGAGCGTCAAAGACTTCAATTTGACATTGATAAAGCTAAGAAAACTGCCGAAGATGCCCGTAAACGTTTGGATAAATTCGACACCAACGACAGCACTTCTCCTTTATCTATAGTTAGAAAAAACATTGCACAGAAATACGAGGCTGATAAGCTGAAAAAGCAAGCTGAAACAACTACCGTTACGCTTGATGACAACGATAAGAAAAAATCATTTGTTACAAGTGGTATGTCTAAGCTTTCAAGAAGTGAACGTAAATTAGTCGGCAAAATTTTATCCATTATCACCGATATTGCTCCAAAGGATATTGCAGAGCAGATTATCGATAAAATAAAAGAAGAGATGAGATAACACCCTATGAATAGAAAAGTTTTGCTCATTGAGCCCAACTACAAGAATAAATACCCCCCGATGGGGCTAATGAAACTGGCAACTTATTATCGTATGGTTGGAGACGATGTTCGTTTTTATAAAGGCGATATGCGTTCTTTAGCGGTAGAGTTGATTTGCGAGGATTTAATAAACCATCTTTCTATTATTTTTCCCGAGGTTTTTTGGAAAAACTATTATCCTACGCTTTTTAATTTTATAAAACTTGGCAAGTACGCAATCCTTGAGTCCGATCCTATCTTTGAGGATGAAATTGTACTTGATGCAGTAAAAGAATACCGAAAAAAATATAAAGACAAAGAGTATTTTACCAATCCAAGATTTGATAAAGTAGGTATTACTACATTATTTACATTCTATTGGGATATTACCATTGATACGATCAACTTTGCCAAACAACTTTGCAAGAACCCGGAAGATGTTATGGTAGGCGGTATTATGTCATCACTGCTTTCGGAAGAAGTGTATGAAGCAACAGGAATACGCCCATTTGTAGGGTTACTCAATCATCCAGGTGATATTGATCCTGGTAATCCCCTTATAATAGACGAACTCCCTCTTGATTACTCTATTCTGGAAGAGATAGACTATATTTATCCCGCAAATAACGCTTATTTTGCTTATATGACAAGAGGTTGCGTAAATAAGTGCAAATTCTGCGCAGTACCCAAACTTGAGCCGCAATATTGTGATTACATAAATCTTAGACAGCGGATTCAACACACTGACAAACGCTTTGGAGCAAGAAAAGATTTGCTTCTTCTTGATAACAATGTTTTGGCATCAAAATGTTATAATCAAATCATTGATGAAATCAGAGATTGTGGTTTTGGAGTTGGTGCAACTTATACCCCACCAAATGAATACGAGATAATGATTAATAATCTCAAGGATTCGTACAATGACCGTGCATATATCCGTAAAGCAATTTCTATCTATAAAGAAATAATGGAAAAGCTAAAAGATGATGCAGAAAAAACAGAACTATATCTTAAATTGGAAGAAGCTCATTGCCTTTATTACTATACTGCTTCTAAAGAAGATATTTTGGGTTTGGATGAATATGTGCGTCCGTTGTACGATAAAACCCATAAACCTTCAAAGAGGAAGCGTATTGTGGATTTCAACCAAGGTATTGATTCTCGCTTGATTACAAAATCCAATATGGATAAATTGTCAGAGGTGAATATTTATCCTTTACGTATAGCTTTTGACCATTGGAATTTAAAAGATATTTACGAACAATCCATTCGCACGGCGGTAGGTAGTGGGATAAAAAATTTGTCTAACTATCTTTTATATAATTTCGAGGACAAGCCTGAAGAACTTTACTACCGTCTGAGAATGAATGTGGATTTGTGCGAAGAATTGGAAGCAAGCATATACTCGTTCCCGATGAAGTACCATCCGATAAACGATAAAGAGTTCTTTATGAACCGTGATTACATCGGTAAACATTGGAACAGAAAATTTATTCGTGCAGTCCAAGCCGTGCTTAATTCTACAAAAGGTAAAATCGGACGTGGTGTCGAATTCTTTGAAGAAGCATTTGGACGTGATATTAATGAGTTTATGAAAATCCTTTGGATGCCGGAAACTTTTATCATATATCGAAGAATATATGATGCCGATCTTCGTAAGCGTCTTGCCGATAGGTATACTACTGTAACAAAGAACGATTGTGATTTAACGAGTGAGTGGTGGGAGAAATTCAATGCGTTGCCACCAGATAAACTTGAAAGGGCGAAAGCGATTATTGCCTTAAACAAATTCAAAGATGGTGATCTTATATGTGATGATAAAGAAATAAACGATGTTTTAGAATACTATAAAATCACCCGTGATGATACAGAAAATAATCAATAAGAAAATGGCGGTAGAGGGTGAATCCCTACCGCCGTTTTATCTTATGCGTAAATAAGCTCTGTATTGATAATCTCAGTTGCTCTGCTGCGGATATTATTCATCTTCTGCACCCACAGCATTTGATTTTCAGCCTTAAGCTTTTCCGTTACATTTTCTTTTTCCGCCAGTTGTTTTACCAGCCGGGAAAACATTTCCTCTGCCTGTTCGTCAATATCAGCAAGGTAACTGTTCAGCTTGCAGGAAGTCAGCAGATTCGCATAAAGAGTCCTTTTATGCTCCTTAATATGCCTCAGGTGCCGCTGTCCCCACACACCTACTGGTTTCTGTTCTTCTTCGGGCAGTGAGAGGCAAGGGAGATAATAATCTCCCTGCATCTCATAACTCCCGCCCATTTCTTATTATAATATAAAATGTTAATATAAATTAAAATATTGTTGGAGGTAATCAAAATGTCAAATTATTATAGTAAACAAGAAGCAAAAGTAAGGATAGCTCATGAATTAATGAAAA
>Ga0179948_1218858_pt1 | contig 7940 bp, 10 predicted proteins | sample AD_JPNNA6_sludge_FD_135925 | JGI IMG/M metagenome (GOLD analysis project Ga0179948, IMG submission 135925) | Metatranscriptome of active sludge microbial communities of municipal wastewater-treating anaerobic digesters from Japan -... | ecosystem: Engineered > Bioreactor > Anaerobic > Digestate...
TTATCATTTACAAGGGATTGTCTCACGAGATCTGATAAATAAGAATTTTCGGATAACAAAAGATTAAGAACAGATAAGGAAAAATCATAAACAAATGGAACAAAACAAAATAACAATAGAATTTTTTCACGATGTGCTTTGCGCATGGTGCTATGCTCTTTCCCCCAGGATTGAAAAGCTGACAGAAAAATATCATGGTAAAATTGAAGTGATTCACAGGTCATTTGCCCTTGCCCCCAAGCCTGAAGGCATTGAAAATATATTCGGATCAAAGGAAGATGGGAAAAGACAAATCCTTGAACATTGGAGAGCTGCAAATATAAACGACGATGAACACCGCATCAATACTGAATTAATGGCTCAGCGTTCTTTTAATTACCCATATTCAACCCCGGGACTGCTTGCATGCAAAGCTGCCGAAGCTCAGGGAGGCAATTCCATGCATCATAAGATGTTCAACAGGATACAGAAAGCTCACATGACCGACTGTTATGACATCAATGATTTTGAAGTATTGAAAATGTGCGCCAGTGAAATAGGTATTAATGTTGAACAATGGGAAAAAGATTACCACAGCGAAAAAGTCAGTCAGGCGCTTGATGAGGACTTGTATTTCGTCAGCCAGTACGGTATAAACTCCGTTCCAACTCTGATTGCCAACGGGAAATATAAACTGACTGGCGCACAACCTTATGCAGCCCTTGAAGAATGGATCAGCCGCGTTAAATAAACTGAAAATTTTATAATAACTAAAAATGAATATTATAGTTACATTTCAGACTCTACCCGGGCAAAAAGAATACCTGAAGAAAGTATTTGATAAGAATGCAGAGGTTTACTTTAAGGAAGACTGTCAGGCAGATGAACTGAATGAACTTATGCTGAAAGCAGATATACTTCTGTCATGGAACCCGGCACAGGAAGGGATAAACAAAAATCGCCTTCCAATGGAGAATATAAAATTCATGCAGTTGCTCTCGTCCGGCTATGATCATATCAGGCTCGAAGATTTTCCTGAAAGCCTCAGGGTTGCTGCCAACCAGGGAGCTTATGCCGGACCTATGGCCGAGCATGTGGCAGCCATGCTGCTGGCGCTGAACAAACGACTGACAATATATCACAGAGATCTTGCCGGCGGTATTTTCAACCAGGCCGGAAGCCAGACCAGATCATTAAAAGGTTCCATACTCGGGATCATCGGTTTTGGAGCTATTGGTAAAGCCACCGCTAAGTTAATGCGGCCTTTCGGGGTAAGCATATATGCCATAAACAGCAGTGGAAAAACAGACGAAGAAGTTGATTTCATCGGAACGCTTGCCGACCTGGACATGATATTGAAAAGCTCCGATAATCTTGTACTGACGGTTGCGCTTAACCAGTCAACAAAAGGGTTAATTAACAGGCAAAAATTAAATCTGATGAAAGAAGATGCCGTGCTTGTAAACGTTGCACGCGGGTCCATAATAGACGAGGGCGATTTTTACGAACGCCTGAGAACCCACTCTGATTTTTATGCAGGCATCGATGCCTGGTGGGTTGAACCATTCAAGGACAGTAAATTTGAACTCCACTACCCGTTTTTTGAGCTTCCAAATCTTCTTGGATCACCTCATAATTCGGCAATGGTACCTCATTCAATGCTTATGGGGACAACGCATGCCGTTAATAATGTGCTCCGGTTTATTAACGGGGAAGAAGTTCAATACCTTTAAGTCAATTCCTGATAATCAAATTTTCTTTTTTCAAAAGTGCGGGGTTTCTTATAAAGCCTGTTAACCAGATTAATATCAATACCCCTGATGGCATCAGTATGCTTGTGCCCGTTGTCATATGTATTATTATTGCCCCACCCATGAATGAACTCAGTAAGAATGTTCCATAAATATTGGTTTTTGGGAAGAGGAATAAAAGCGCTGAAATAATTTCGCCTGACGCGATAATTATTCTCCATCCGCCCAATTTCAATTGGTCCATCTGTTCAGGATGTAAAAATAATTTCCCTGAGGCGCTGAAAAGAAACAGAATTGTTAATAGTATGGCAATTACCCATGCCGATATTTCAAGGGTTTTTTTCATTTTATTTATTTCATTTAATATTTATAATAGTCGTTATACTTAATTATTTTAAGCGAGGGCTATATCTCATTGTATTTATTGGCAATACATTTTTATACAGCCCTCGTTTATTTTCCGTGGTAAAACATGCATTATAAAAAATTCACAATAGCAGATTCTTCTGCCAGCCTTTTGCTATTTATCCAAACTTATACCCCGAGATATTTATACCCATCAGTAAACCAGAATAATCACTTATGGCAGTATCATCACCTGCAGCGCCTGCAATCACGAAAAGAGGCGCGAGATGTTCACTCCGGGGATGACTCTCCCTGGCTTTGGGAGCTCTCTCCCAATTTACAAGCAATTCATTCCGTTCGATTGCATTATTTTTTTCTACTGATCGTGTCAGCCATTCGTCGAATTGTTTTGATGCAGAGGCTCCAGTTAATGACTCTGACATGAATCCCTGCATATTATGGTAGCTCATACCCGAACCAATTATCAGAACTCCTTCTTTCCTTAGCGGTTCTAGAGCTTTACCCATTTTAATATGGAATCGCGGATCGAGCCCCTTAATGAGCGAAAGCTGAACGACAGGCGCATCTGCATTGGGAAAAGCAACCATCAGAGGAACAAAACTTCCGTGGTCATAGCCCCGCCTTTCATCTCTGTCAGTGCTGAATCCCGATGACTTAAGAAGTCCTTCAACCTCTGAAGCAAGTTCGGCATCCCCCTTAGCCGGCCAGTTTAATTTGTAAGTGAATTCCGGGAACCCGTAGTAATCATAAAAAAGCGCCGGGCTTTCAGATGAATATATTGTCGGGACAGGCTCTTCCCAATGTCCGGATATTACAAGAACAGCATTAATTCTGTCTTTGTAATTCTTTCCAAGATCTTCCAGATATTTTTTCAGCTTTCCGTAGCCTTCGGGGTCGCCAAAAGCGTCATCCATAACATGCCACGGACCGCCTCCGTGAGGCAGAAAATAAGCCGGCAGTTTTTCTGAATCATTCATTCCTTCTATTTTCTGACAGCTTTAAGGGCGGTTCCCCAGGCAATTACCTGATCGATCATCGTATTTAAGGCTGCTTCATGTTGTGGAGCGGGTTTAAACACGCTGTAATTTTCGAAATCTGTTAAAAGCGACAATGCTACCTGGGAACGGACATCTGCTACCTGAAGCTCAGCCATGATAAGACGTAGTTGCTCCACAGCCCTTAATCCGTTCCTGGAACCGTAGCTTACAAATCCTGCGGCTTTATTATTCCATTCAGCGTATAAAAAATCAAGCGCATTCTTTAAAGCTCCTGAAGTACCATGATTGTATTCAGGAGTCACAAAAATAAAAGCATCAAGTGAGCTTATTTTTCCCGACCAAATTTTTGTATGCTCTTTTGAATAGCTTTGCATTGATGCAGGAACAGGTTCATCAAGAAGTGGCAGGTTATAATCCTTCAGATCAACAAGTTCAAATTCAGCATCTCTTCTTTTAGCTGCTTTTTCATAGACCCATTTAGCGACTGCTTCCGAGTTTCTCCCGGGCCTTGTGCTTCCTATAATAATTCCAATTTTAATCATTGCTTAATCTTTTAGTTTCAATATCATATTTTATAATTACAACATGATGTAAAACATATAATTATTGGATTTGTTCAAAATGTGTACGAACTGGCAGTCAGATAATAATTGAATATGACCATACTCGGCCTTGCAGGAGATTATATTTTCCTTTTTGCCGTAAAAAGGGGATCTTATTTTACAGGTATGTTTCCTGAATTATCTTGTGAATATGAAAATGGCGGCCAGATTCCGGAATTATTGTTCATTTTTGTCAGTTCCGGATAATGATTCTTTAACCTCGTCGCGGTAATGTACCATCTTACCGAACCGTTCTGAAGGTAAATTAATATATAGTCCTTCGGATTCGGCATAAACAGTACCTGCCTCATCAGATATTTTTCCGGCAGACACAATCTTCCTGCCGTTAACAGATATTACATTTGCCTCAACCGAAGTGACTGTTCCAAGGGGGAGCATATTTCTGTAATCTACTGATATTCTCGCGGCAACAGCCGTGAAGCCAATAAGCCATACCGCGGCTCCCATAGCTTCATCAAGAATAGACGCCATGCTTCCTCCATGAACGAATCCGGCAGGCCCTTCTGTTGCAGGCCCGAACCATACGCGTGCAACGAAAGACTTATCGCTCTGCTTTTGAAAATAGCGAACCTTCAATCGGTCTGGTGTTTTATCTCCGGTAATAAACGCACGTCCTTTTCCATAAGTGTCAGGTATTTTAAGTTCTGTCCATCCTTTTTCGCCTTGCAATTCAGGAGGATTTATGATTTCGGTGTTCCTAGTACTCATATACTGATCAATTATTTTTAAAGGTTTTGAATAATTATCGGCAGAAAAATCAAAATATAAAGAAATTGTTTAATCCCGGGTTTTACTCTTCAGGTTTCCTGCCATTTCAGGAAGATAAAACCTGTTAAGAAAAAGCCCGAGTACCGCAACCGCAATTACAATAATTTTTATTTCAACAGGATGATTTGTGAATAATGCCGTCAAAGCGCTTATGGTAATTATTCCGAAAGGTGTCCAGTAAGATCTGTCGGTTTTTATCAGAGTGTACACAATCATAGGTGATAAGATAAATCCTGCCAGTAGTTCGAAAGGAATGAAATATAAAAATACTCCCATGAGTGTTCCTGCAGCTCTGCCACCTCTGAATCCAAAATAAAGAGGATGGCCGTGTCCAATCACTGCGCCAAATCCAAGGAAACCAAGAGCTATCGGTTGAAGATCAAAAACGATATGGCCGATTAGCAAGGGTACCAGGGCTTTTAGTGCATCCAGAACGCCGGCGAGAATGCCCCAGAAAGGACCAACATTCTTATAAGTATTTGCAGCTCCCGGATTATTATTTCCCATTTCGCGTATATCACTACCTTTAACCAGTCGGGTAATGATTTGAGCATTCATTACAGAGCCACACAGGTAGCCTGTTATAAAGGTTATGAAATATAACAGAAGTGGTTTCATTAATATCGAGTTTCTATAATTTATTTCATGCAGACTGTAATACCGTAACCTCCGGGACCCATATAAATGGCTTCAACAAGGTGAAGTTTGCCTGTAACGAGTTTCTCAACCGGAACAGAACTTACAAGTTCCTGCCTTAGACCGTTAATTGCTTCGCTGTTGCTTTCATCACCAGAAATGATTGAAATTGTAATCTTATCTGCCTTTTTTTCATTCATTTTTTCCCTGATAGAATTGATAATCAGGGAATTTACCTGTTTATATGTGCGTCCCTGCCCGACAGGAACAACTACGCCTTCGGGATCATCGCCCATGAGCCCTATCACCGGGAGCATCCTTAAAACTGATCCAAGCAGAGCCTTTGCCTTTCCTATCCTTCCTCCACGGTAAAGGTAATTTAAATCAGGAGTTACATAATAGGAAAAAGTGTTAACAACCAATTCTTCGGCCTGTTTTTTTATCCCCTCAACATCATCAGTAGTTTTTATAATATCTATAAGTCTTAAAAGAACTGCTCCTATCCCGCCAGTAACCTGTCGCGAGTCAATATTGATAACAGGTATCCTCTCCCTGAATTTCTCTTTTACTTCCTCTGCGATATTAAAAGTGGCTGCCGACATATTACTGCCCATCACAACCTGGATAATGAGATCATAATTGTTTACATTTTTTTCAATCAGGTTTGTCATTTCAGCCCGTGACAGGGAACTGCTTTTGGCAGCGATCTTCTCTTTAATAAATCTTTCCAGCAGCCATTTGGCCGAGTAAGTCTCCGATTCACGGTATTCCTCCTCTCCTATGAGAACCGGGTATTTTAAATATTCAAAGTGCTGATATGGCACCTGGTCGATACCAATTCCAAGGTTATCAGCAGAAATAATCAGAATACGCTTATCCATAACTGCCTCCTATTCTAATGTTAAATAATAAAGATATTGGGTCTGACCACCATAATATTCCTCGAATTCCAATCCGGGAAATTTATTTTTAAGTCCGGCTGCCAGGTTATTTCCTTTTACATGTAATCCCTTGTAAATAGTGATAATGGATTCATCATTAAGAAGTTTATTTATTGCCTCAGCGGCAACATCTTTTAAAGTTTTCCCTGAAAGGATAATTTTCCCGTTATATATTACAAAAAAGTCCCCGTTTTTTACGGCAACTCCATCAACCGATGATTTCTTTGCAGCCTTTGATACTATGAAATGCTTTATATTGTTTATCCTGTCACTGAAAAGAAAGTTAGTTTTATTTATTTCATTTGTCTTCCCCATAAGCAGGCTGATAAGTGATATGGCGTTTTTTGATTCGACAATGAAGACATTTGCCTTACAAAGAGAAGCGGCATATTTCAGCGACATTAAAATATCACCGTCATCGGGAGCTGCAATTATATTTTTTGATTTCAGGCTGTTAAGAAGATCGACGAGCTTTTTGACAGAAGGTTTTCGTTTCCCGTAATCATACACGTAATCAGCTCCGAGACTTTGAAGGATTTTTTTAAAGCCTTCGCCCGAAACGATACAGAAAATACTTTGCTCTTTTTCATATTCAATAGAGTCATAACTTATAAAGTTCCGGTGTTGTTTTTTCATATCATCCACTTTCCTGAATATTATATTTCCGAAAAGAGAGATATCTTTAATTACTGAATCAGGTTTATTTGTATGGATATGTATTTTATATGTATTACCCCTGCCTGAAATTACAAGACTATCGCCATGTTTTATAATTTGTTCCCTAAGCACCTGGCTGTCAATATTCTTATCGGAACTGACAGTCAGTTCCGTGCAATACCTGTACCTGATATCGGGATTCCATGAAGACTCAAATTCCTTAGTGTCTTTTATAAGGGCTTCTCTTGCCTGATATTTGTTATTATGATTATGAGTTCTGTTTTTAAGGTATTGCTGAACATTATGAACTATATTATGCAGCCTGGCATTTGTAATATTACCAACACCAAGATTCTGGACAAGAGTTCCGGTGTCGCTTCGCTTTTTACGTAAAGATCTTTTAACCAGAAGATTCTTAACCACACTGTTTATCTTCAAAGCAGCAAATAATGATAGTGCTTCAGGGATTTTTCTTGAATTGAATTCTCTTTCAAGGCCTTCAAGCAGTATTAAGAATCCGGCGCCTCCTGAATCCACAACACCGGCCTGCTTTAATACGGGAAGCATATCAGGTGTTTTTTCGAGTATTTCCCTGAGGTGGGGTATGCAATCTATAATTAATTCAAGAGGATTTTCCTTTGTCGTCATTATTTCAGAATATTTCTTTTTTAATTCCGACATGAGAGTTAGCATCGTCCCTTCCCTGGGATTGTCAGTTCCATGGTATGCGGTTATACATCCCTTTTCAATAGCTTTAAGAATATTTTCCCTTGAGAAATCATTGTTTTCAAGAACTTCAGTAATGCCCTCAAAAAAAGCGATAATATTACGCCGGAGCATCCGCGGCTGTTAAGCAGCATATTATCTGATATAAGCTTCAGGTATTCTCCCGCCAGTATATTGTCCGGAAGATTTCCGGGGATGTTTGAAAGCGCTCCCTGAACTGTAAGAGCTAAATTCAGACCCGTATCTCCATCAGGTACAGGAAATACATTTAACCTGTTCACATATTCTTTATGACGCCATAAATACTTTGATATATTATCAAATGCATTCTTTATTTCTGCTATTTCATTTGTCATGTTATTGATTCGTCAGATCTTTTATTATTACCTTACTTTTTCAAACCAGGCGATACTATGCATAATTTTTATATGTAATTATACCGCTCTTTACAGCCCCGGTTTGTTTAAGCCACTCTGTCAGGGCACTTTCATAAAA
>Ga0179948_1163310_pt1 | contig 7882 bp, 8 predicted proteins | sample AD_JPNNA6_sludge_FD_135925 | JGI IMG/M metagenome (GOLD analysis project Ga0179948, IMG submission 135925) | Metatranscriptome of active sludge microbial communities of municipal wastewater-treating anaerobic digesters from Japan -... | ecosystem: Engineered > Bioreactor > Anaerobic > Digestate...
CGTCATTATAAATTGTGACAGTTGCATTGAAACAAAAGTAATATCAGTTAAAAAACAAAGTATATGAAAATTAAGAATAGACGACAAAAAATCAGGAAAACAATTTTAATAATTACCTTTTTACTTTTCCCGGCAATCTTTTATTATTTGTCTCCCTATCTTATCATTGATGGCACTTTAAAAGGAATAATCACGGGTAGTTTTATTGTTTTTGTACTTATGTTTATTAGTTCCTTATTGTTAGGAAGAGCTTATTGTGGCTGGGTTTGCCCCGCAAGTGGAATACAGGAAGAAATTATGAAAATAAATGAAAGAAGAATTAAAAAGGGTAATTTCATTAAATGGATTATCTGGATACCCTGGATTTCTTTTATAGCGATACTGGCAATTAAAAATGGAGGATATAAAACTATAGACCCCTTTTATCAGACTACTTATGGATTATCAATGGCTAATATTGGAGCATTATTTACTTATTTGGCAGTGTTAGCTTTGATTGTAATTCCTGCTTTTCTAATCGGACGAAAATCGTTTTGTCATCATATTTGTTGGATCGCTCCATTTATGATACTAGGGCGAAAAATCAGGAATATTCTTAGAATCCCCTCATTGCAGTTAATTTCGTTACCAAATAATTGTATTAGTTGTAATAAGTGCACAAACGAATGTCCAATGAGTTTGCCTGTCGACGAAATGGTCAAAGAAAATAAGATGGAAAGTACAGAATGTATTCTTTGTGGAACTTGTGTTGATGAATGTAAATCCAAGGCAATTGTATTCAATTTCGGAAATAATAGTAAGAAGAATTAAAATAACGAACGCACAACAATGTATAAAAATAATAGCCGAGATAGCAGTAAATTAAAGGGCTTTAGTCCGCTTCAACTTTCCTGTGTTTTGACAGGAAAGTGCCACGCAGTCGGCTACTATTCTTATACTTAACGTTACAAGCAAGCCTAAAAAAAGACAGCGACATGAAAATTGACAAGACGACTTACAAAGACAGAAAAGACAGACAATTCGGAATGATTGCCGACCACACCAGCCGACCCGATAAAGTTTTATTTTTTGCCGTCCCGCATTTTTTGTTTTTTAAATCCGATACACAAATGGCACATTGCCTTTTGCCCGACACACAAGCAAACGCTTCGCAAAAGTCAAAGAGCCATTTTTTCCTTCGCACGAAAAGAGTAAATTTACAAATACAAACTTTAAAATTAAATAGTTATGGCAATAATTGATCTAGTCCGTTGGGCACCTCAAGGAAATCAAACCATATATGCCTATAGGTTTCCTGAGACAAATCTTAGCACATACACACAGTTGATTGTGCAAGAATCACAAGAGGCAATTTTATTTTCAAAAGGTCAAATTGTAGGTAAATTTGGACCCGGTAAACATACACTTAATACGGAAAACCTGCCAATATTAAGAAGTTTATACGGACTCCCTTTTGGTGGTAAAAATCCATTTACAGCAGAAGTTTGGTTTGTAAACAAACTACAACCTTATAATATTGATTGGTCAATTGACCGAATGGATATTCATGATGCTGATTACAATACAGGTATTCCGCTTGTTGCTAATGGTAGATATGGTTTAAAAATTACGGACGCAGAAAGATTTTTGATAAAAATTGTTGGGACAAAAAAATTCATTTGACCAAAATGATCTGACTGACCAGTTTTTTGGTGAATTTTCAACAAAAACAAAGTCTACTGTTTTGCAATTCATGATTAATAATAGAATTGGATTAAAACAAATTTCCGCCCATTTAGACAGCATATCTGAACATTTAAAAACGGTAATGCTGCCTTTTTGGGAAAATCTTGGTTTGGAACTTACGAAGTTCTATGTTACAAGTATAGAAGTTGATAGTTCAACCGAAGTTGGAAAACGTGTGTTAGATGCAATTTCTCGCCAAAGTGCACAATCTATTGGTGGTTACACTTGGCAACAAGAACAAGCGTTTGGTGTAGCTAACAATGCAATAGACGGTTTTTCAAACAGTAATTCAGGAATATTAGGAGCTGTTATTGCAACAAATATGATGGGAGGTTTAGGAGGTGCAGGCGGTGTTATGCAGCCACAATACAATCAACCAACATTTGGCGGTACGAATCAGAATCAACAGGGCAATAATGTTCAACCAGTTAATCAAGTAAAAGAGGTTTTCTGTTCAAATTGTTCAAAGAAATTTCCTAGTACACATCGTTTTTGCCCTCATTGTGGAGACCCTTATGATGCTTGTCCTAAATGTGGAACGGATAACGATAAAAATGTAAAACGATGTGTAAGTTGTGGCACTCCACTTCAAACTGAAATGTCATTATGTACTAATTGTAACACACCTCTTGCTCCCGGTAGTTCATTTTGTGGAAATTGTGGTCAACAGCAAGCAGAAAATAAATGTACAAGATGTGGAACTGCATTAAATCCAACAATAAAGTTCTGTCCTAAATGTGGTCAAAAACGCTAACTAAAAAATTAAAGTTATGAATGCTAAAAAAATATTTTCGTTATTGCTTGCACTCTTTGGAGAAGCACTGATTATTTTCTGTTTTTTACATTTTGGCAAAAATGTCCAGACAGAAATATTAACACTTAATATTATTGTATCAACAATAATTTATTGTCTTGTATTTGTAGATGTAATTTTTCCATGGGTTAACCTAAAAGATAAATCACAGAAGCAAATTGGTTCTATTGGTTTAAGATGGTTTTTTACATTTTTCTATTTGATACTCGCTATAGGGGTTATGATATTTTTCAATACTGTAAAACCCATTCATTATACGAATCAAATTATTATTCATGGTATTCTATTCTTTCTGCTATTGCTTGGTCTATTTATGGCTTTTTCATCATCCGACAAGGTAAGTGAAGTTTATTTTGAAGAAAAACAAAACAGAGATAGGATTGATGAAATGAAGAAGGTTACAAAAGAACTTCAATTAAAATTAGATGCCATGAATAATATTCCAATAGAAATCATTAATCGTATTAATGAACTACAGGAAAATTTACGATATCTATCGCCCAGCAATAATAGTGATGCATTGGTTCTTGAAAGCAAATTTGTTGAAGAAATTAGAATGTTAAATAATTGCTTTTCAGATAATCCATTAAACATTGAAATTGTCATCAGCAACATTAAAAATTGCGAAAGGACATACAAAGAACGCAAACAAATTTTCTCAAATTAATATAAATCCAGTAAATCAAATCGTATGAAAGGTAAAATTTTTCCGGAATCGAGTAATATCTACCAAGATCAGGCGAAGATATTATTCAACTATTACCAGTCAATGGCTGAAAAAATAGTACAAGAAGAGGAACGCATTGAAAAAGAAATTGCGAAACTCGAAGAAGAAAAAAAGATGATAGAAGATATTCTTTCTTCTTTTTGGAACAGAATTAAATTATGGTTTCAAGGCAAACTAAAGAAAACGAGATTACAGGTTGAAACCCTAAACACAAGAATCGCTGAATTTCAGAAAATGCACAAAGAAATTTTCAGGGATTACAAAGTAAGTAAATTGGGCGTTGCTTATGTTCCAATTGCCGACCAAATTAAGTATGAAAATAAAAGCTTTATTGTTGATCATACGGGAATGGTTGAGGAATCAGAAGTTAAATTGCAATTGTCAAAACAAAACGACTTACTTATTCAAACAATTTCAGAGTTAGAAAAACTTTCGGGTGAAGCACCTATTGTTGAAAGTTCAAACGAAATTGAAGAAATTGAGACAGAACAGTATTCCAAATCAATGCAACAACTAAATCAACATGATTATTTTGGGAAACTTGAACGTTCGTTGAGAACAATTTCATATTGTATGGATGATTTAGATGTAACCTCGGTTCAATTACCACTAGTTGCGAATGAAAGTTCATATCTTAACTTTTTAAAGGAGTTTGCGACCAATGAAATTCCTGAAAATGCACCAATTTTTAAAGCATTTGACACACAAAAATACAATGAGCAGATTTCAAAATTTCAGGAATTAAATAAACTAAAAGATTCTTTATCAAGACATACTGCACAGTTTGAAGATGTATTGAAAGGACTAATGATTACAATGGCAAATTCCGTTCAAGCAATATCCGCATTGAAAGTTGCTTCAACAGATAAAATTGTTTTTGAATCAAACAAGGTGCTTTATAAAATACTTAAATCACCATATAACCACTACTCTCCGGTTTTAGAGGCATCGGAAATTGAACGAATAAGAAATGAGAGTTTTAATTATAGTGAAGCGGTTTCTGATTATGTTCCATTCCAATTAAAGGACAGTTCAAAAGTCCGTTTCAATTTGGTTTCGGGAATGTGGACTGCCGAAGATGGCAGCACAACCAATTTCCCATTTGGAGTTCATCAAATTCATGAAGAAATTGTTGCTCCTATGGTACAAAACCTGATGAATGAAACAAAAATTGAACGACTGAAAATTTATAATCATATCAAAGACCAAAAAATTAGCTACCTTAATAAGTGGCATCAAGATACTGAGGACTTTTATGGAAGAAACCGAGCTGAAAGTGCCGACCTGATAAATTTAATGAGAGCAAGTTTAAGAGATTATGTTGCGGCATACAATACTTTAACTTCACTTAAGAAAACTGAGGATAGTATGGCACAATCTGGAGGGTCTTTAGATTCAACAGTAGTTACAGCAACTGAAAATTCAGCCGAAGTTTTTGCCGCTTTCGAACTTCAATCAAAAGAATTCCAAAATGTTCAGCTTGACTTTGAGAACTACATGGAACGATTGAAAGAAGACATTGACATGAAAGCACAAAAGTTTGAACACATTGATTATTATGATGCGTTACTTCGTGATGGCACATCAAAAGAAATCGCTGTTGCAACGGATGAAGTACATGATTTTGACGCACGTAGAAAACCTTTGATTACAGTAAATCCATTATTTGCAAAAACATCTGATTTGCCTCCAACTCCAAGTGTGGAAGATATTACCTTCGAGCACATTTCTTTGAATCTACCGAATATTGCAAAAAATACATTAAGAGAACTTGAAGATGATTTGGTGGTTGAGCAACCTATTTCAGAAGAAAATAATGAAATTGAAAGCACGAATATTGAATCTGATATTGAGAATAATGTTGAATCAGATGATAATATTCTAGAAAATCAAGATGCTGAAATTGATGATTCAGATTTAGAGTTGGAAGAAAATCAAGATGCTGACGATAACTCTGAATCAAAAGAAAAAGAAGAAAACAATGATGCATTTGATGAAGATGAAGAAGATTTTTCTGATGAAGATGAAAACGATGATTCTGAAAGTGATAATGAAGATAGCGAAGAGGAAGAAGATGAAGAAAATAAAAAGAATTAATCATTTAAACTTAAAGAATTATGGCATCATTTAATTATACAGTAGACACAAAGCCAATGGCAGAAGAAATGCGTAGTGTTTCACGTCATGTGAATGCCACTACCGGTGCCGTTGTAGCTATGCAAACAGCAGTCATAATTGCTGAAGAAAAAGCAGCAGACCATGTTTGCAATAATGTAAACAAAGGATTTTATTCTTTGATTCGCTCCCAAATCTCGCAAAAAATGGCAAAACTTCAAAGCGAGGTTGATTCTCATCTTATGCAATTGGTTCAGCAGAAAAATGCTTTACTGAGCATTAAAAACCGTATGCAAAAGGATTACAACATGATAGCCAGTAGGTATATCAAACTTTTTAACGGATTAAATTCAAATTTGAAACAAAGAGTTTTTGAACTTGACAAGCCAACTATTGATTTTGCAGTTAAAGAGGTAGATAAAGTTTCTAACAGGTCAAAATATCTAACGGCAACTATCCCGATAGCCCAGTTGGAATCTTTAGCAGCTAGTCAAAAGATAGTTGCTTCAAATGTTAAGTATCGTGGTCTTAATGTAATCAAGTCAATGCGTAGTTTTCTTTTTGAAATGAATACGCAAAAAAAACTTACTGACCAGATATTAATAAATGATGGCAGATATACCGAAACAGCAACAGTTTATATTCCAATTGTAATATGTGAATGCAATAGAGATAGAACTGATGCAGGAGTGGAAATTTCTGTTTCTGATGTTGAGTTAGATAATATTTCAAAGTCGGCGATTAAAAATACTGCCTTCGCAGAACTGAATCAAATTGAATGGCAAGCCAAATCGTCACCCAATACAGAAGTTAAAAGCGAGTTCAGTAAATTAGTATCATCTTCCTCAAAGTCGCAACGAGTAAAGGATATGGCTACGAAGTTGTTCCAGTCTAATAATTATCAAACCATTTAAACGTAAAAGATATGAGTTATACTAGAACATATAGAGAGCGGATTGCTGTGCATTATTCTGGTACAGTTAGTTATAATTATCCGGCATCGCAAAATGGTGGGTCAGGTACGGCTCACTATAGCGGGACAGAATACGAAGATGTTAATGTATCTATTGAAGTGGATACAGAGCCATTTGATAATAGCGTTGAACATTGTAATACGAATGTCAACCTCCTTACTGGTGCTGTAGTTGCAACCGAAGCAGCTCAAATTGTTTCAATTGATAAAAACGCTAAAAAGGTTGGACAAACTATTGTTGATGGATTTTTTGGATATATACGTTCAGAAATCAGCCAACAAATTGCCGAGTTAACACAGGGAATAGATTCTCAACTGATGCATCTTCGAGAACTATCAAAAGCTGTTCTTGATAAAAAAAGGCAGATGGAAGGAGATTTTTTACGTATTTCAAGTAGATACATAAAAACATTTGACGATCTGAATAATGAATTATCTAACCGAATTTTTGAACTCGATAAACCCACATTTGTTTTCAAAAAAGAATTAGATAATCAAAGTATCAGAACTACCAACAATGATTTAGTTAACACTGTTGCAATTTTTGGCAAAGAGGGTAGCGAATTACATTCAAAAATAAGTGCCTCAATTGCTAAAAAACGTGCTTTAGATACATTGAATAAAGCAAAAGTATTTTTGTGGCAACAGAAAAAGTTAAACAATACCGTTCAGCAAAGCATGTTGAATGAAAGTACGGAATCTTCTCAATATTCGCCTGTTTGTTTTGTAGAAACAAAAGCGGATAAAAATCAAATTACAAAAGGATTACATGCTCCGTCATTCGTTTCTGCTTTGCAGGAAAATCAAACAAAAAATGAACTTATTGAGCAATTTACTGAATCATCAAATTCATGGAGTGTAATTACAAAAGAATACTCAGACAATCTTAAATTGTACTTTAATTCAGAATTAAATAAATCATATACCTCTGCCGACCAACATTCGGTAAGGGTAAAGGAAATGATTCAAAAGATTGCCAATTTGGGTTCTATTCAAACAATAAGTGTTCAAAATCTTTAAAAAATAATAACAATGAAAGAATTAAAAGAAATTCGATTCAATGAAACCAATATCCAACTTAAGGACAATTTGGTTAAAGGCTCTATACTTCCTGAAAAAATTGCTGAGTTAAACAGAACCATTACAATACAGGGTAGCACCGTTATTGAGGGACCTGTATATGCACATAAGTTAGAGATTCAGCAAGGAGATTCAGAAATTCATGGAGCAGTATTTACACAGCTTGAACTGTACGTAAATAGTGAAGCAAAAGGTAATGTTACCTTCAAAAAAAGCGTAGGTTCAGCCAATTCAATAGTTTCAAGGGCTCAAAACTGCAATGTTATGTTTCATAGTGACATAAATGCAAAGAGTGTAACTTTGTATAATGCTTTTGTTGCTGGTAGCATTTATGCAGATGAAATAATACTTGAGAACAGTGTTGTAATTGGTGGCGTTTTTGCTACTCAAACAATTGATTTAACAAATTCAATTGTCGGCACATTTAACACACCATCTATTAAAGCAG
>Ga0179948_1249079_pt1 | contig 7742 bp, 2 predicted proteins | sample AD_JPNNA6_sludge_FD_135925 | JGI IMG/M metagenome (GOLD analysis project Ga0179948, IMG submission 135925) | Metatranscriptome of active sludge microbial communities of municipal wastewater-treating anaerobic digesters from Japan -... | ecosystem: Engineered > Bioreactor > Anaerobic > Digestate...
CTTCAAACCGCTGGTTAATCCAGAGAGGGTAGAAGACGCCTAAAAACTTAAACTCAAAACTTACTAAAAAGGAGGTGGTATTAGAAGGTGAAAAAAGAAAAGTTTCTTATCCTAAGGGTTAGGGAGGATAAGAAGCTAAAGATTACTAATTTTATCTTTTTAATCAAACAACAGAGGTATCAAATACTCTGTTTGCGTTATTATGAGAAAAAACAAAAAATTAGTAATTCAAATTTTTTGGCCCTAACTCCGCATGAGGACGGATTCCTCAAAAATTTAATTAAAAAGGAGGTTTGCGCTTATGCGTAAAATCTTAGCAATAATTTTAGTAGCACTAATGGCTATTTCCTTTATCCCTCTAAGAAATGCAAAACAAGTCGAAGCAGCTGTTAATACAAAAGCTACAATGGTTGCCAATGCGCTTCAATCTGTAGAGCTACTTGATACACCACCAGATACTTATACTTTAGTAGATACTGTTGTAGATGATGTATATGAAGTTGAAGTTCAAAGACCTTTTGAATTCTGGTGGGATCCACAATTCACATCACTTTTTAGTCCCGATATATTACCAGTTTATGCTACAGATATGTATTTAACTGTGGAATCTGATGGACATAAATCAAAACTTTACGATCGTTATTATGTTGTGATAACTGGTGAAGAAGAAGAAGCTCCATTTAGTTTAATTCCATCAACAGTTCAAATTTTTATTGATCCAGATACGCATTTTGATGTCCCAGAGTCACTTCTTCCAGCAGCGAGTAGACCAGCACCATCTTGGAATAATACAATGGGACCATTCTATATTGGTGAAATAATTACATTAACAAAAGGCCCTGCAGCAGGAAGAACATTCCAAATTGGTTGGGCAGATATGACAATAAGTGATGTCGATCATAATATTTTACATCCTAATGATGGATTAGTTGGTCCTGGTGATTTATTCCTATTCTATGAAGTTTTGACAGCAAGTTGTTGTGGTAATGAAATAACATATGATATATCAGTTGAATCTGATGTTGAACCTGTTGATTGGCAATGTCCACTACCTGAAAATCCAAAAGCAACTGCTTTACTTGGACCTGGAACTGGTAGTGACTTTTCAATTGAAACTGTAGCTCCAAGAATTCTTGCAAGATCAACAGCATATAAAGTTTCAACTACAACATTCTTTAATATTACCTTAACAAACAGAGAATTTCTTGATCTTGAGATATGGAGAGATGATGGTATAGATAATAACATATCTAACGGACTGGTAGACTTCCCACTTCAGAGTAATTTATGCGATTGGTATATTCCACTCTATTATGGTGAAGAGTTTATTGGTGCAGTCGATGATAACTACACAACAGATGTAGACCATGCAATCTATAAAATCAGTGACCCATATAATGGTAAAACAGTTTATTATTTAGATGTAGATGATTCAGGAGATGTTACTGTAGGTGACTATAGACTTTCACCAAATTTATATGAACCAGTAACTGGTGCCATAATAACATATCAAAAGGTATCAACAGTAAGAGCAGATGATATTGATGCCCAAGAAATTTGGGCTTTAACGGTTGCAGTGATTGCTGCTGATGATGTAGGTATTGATATTGATGGATTCTATCTTGCTCAAGATGATTGGGATATAAACAATCCACTTCCAGATGCATTCCCTGCTACCCCAGGATGGCTCAACATTACAATGGGACATGGTGATTTCAGAGGAATGGATATAATTGTTCTTCCTGGAAATATGGATCTTGATGTTAAAATTATACCTGAAACTGGAATAGAAACTGACATTTTACATGTCGAAGAAACATATACTGTTGTTGTTAGTTTACCTGAGGGCTGCATCCTTCCTTCAAATGCAAAAGTTTTAGTTTTCCTTGAACTACCAGGATATGAACCAAGATTAAGTGGAGACCCATATGTTGCAAATTATGAGTTAGTTAATTATGGAATTCTATCTAAAGCAAATCCAACTTTAAAGTTTGATAATGTTACTCCATGGAGAGGTGATCTAAAGAAGACAATGACACATGGATATCCAAGGTTCAGAGTTAGAGCATTTGCAAATATTTGTGATGCAATTGGACCTCTTGATGGATATTATGGTGATTATTGGCTAAGTTATCCATATTATTGGTGGGATTCCTGGATTGAAGTTCCAGAATTATATAATTATGCATCTGTTGCTAATCCATTTATAAATGCATATGACTGCTGGTATGAAAATGAATGGCCAATTGAGCCAGAAGATTTAACCCTTGAGCCCAACAAAGAGTGCATTTCACCTCTTGATCAGAGATGGCCAAATATTGGTTTCTACATCTATAATGTAGATAATCCATCAGATGCTGATGATCCAAAAGGATATATTTGGGATACAGAAGAAAACAATCTATTTGGTTATGTTAATGCAAAAGGTGGAGGTATTGAGTATCTATTTGTTGGAACTTATGGAAATAATAAATATATAGTTCAGTTTAATTCAGATTTATCAATCTATTATTGGTTATGGAATGACGATGGTGATAATATTTATGAACTCGGAGAAGTAACTACTCAACCAGTATTTAGAAGAGGACCATATTCATTAGTTGAAGGTTTATGGACTAAAAATGGTATTCCAGATAGAAATGAAATAATAACAGATGGTTCAATGCCATTTACAGTTCTTGATTATCCACTTCCATCAGATATCACAGAGGATGGGTTGATTTATGCATTAATAAAGGCACCAAAGAGTGGTTGTGATAATATTGAATTTACTATATTTACAACTTCACTACTTTACAATTCATGTTGTCCAAAACCACCAGATTATGTTCTTGAAGAGAATCTTGATGGATCACCGCAACCATATCCACAAAATCTTGATTTCTATTTAATTGATTATTTAGGTAAAGTAAAAGTTGCAGTAACAAAACTTTATGATCTAAACTTTGCTGAATTTGAGATTGTTGATGAAGCATTAAGACATTCACCATTCTACAACCCATATAAACCATTTGGTAGTTGGACAGATGTAAACTTAAATGGTATATTTGATTATGGAATAGATACAAATAATAGTGGACAATCACCTTGGTGGCTACAGAATTACTGGATGGAATTAAGATCATATCCAGGTGGTCAAACAAATCTCCCAGGTTCTGGTTTTGGAAATGATTATAGAGGTTTACCTCTTTCAGGACCATCAAGTGCATTTGCAGTTGTTGGCTTGACAAATGGTTGGAATGCAAGACATGCTCAATTCAGAGATATATTCTGGAAACTTGGAACAGAATATTATCCATTAACAGATTATACAATAAGATTTATTGCAAAACTTAAAAACGGTACACATGTAATACCAGATATGGTTGAAATTGTTGGTATACCATCAACACCTGATAGAGCACAACCAGTTTTTGTTGTAGGTCCATATGATGGTGTCTACACCTATCCAAAAGGTGGCACATCTAATTTACCAAAATCATATAAATATGCAAATTATTGGGGTATATCCTCATTTAAACCCACTTTAGCTGATAAACCTGGTGCATATTACTTAAATGGTTATACTTACGAAAGTGATCCAACTTGGACTTTAAATGATGTGGTAGTTATCAAAGGAGTAATACCAGTTGGACCTGGAACAATTCAAATTAACCTATATTATGGTGATTATTCTATTTCTTATAAATATTGTACATCCTGTATTGATAGTCCAGAAGGAGTACCAGTTCATGCTATCGAGCTTCTTCCTGAGAAGACATCATTATTAGTTGATACAGATAATACATTAAAAGTTACAGCAAAAGTATATCCATTTGATGAAAAAACATCACCATGGGGTGAAACAACAATTACAACTAAACAATCTTTAGCTAACAATGTTCTTATGTTTGTATGGCAAGATAGAGGAGTTGAAGATCCTATAAGTAAAACAAGATATGGAGTTGGTGACGGATGGATATCTGGACAATATCCAAAATTAGGCGGAGACCCAATTGATACAAGATTAGGTTCTGGTTTCAATGCAGGTCCTGTTTATAATGGATATGACTGGAATGGTGATAAATTAATATCATTTAAGGATAAAGAGACTGAAATTGTAGGTACTTATGATACAATATTTAATGCATGGAGTGGTGGTTTCGTTAATTTAACATCATTCACAAACAATATCAATCAGGGTGAATATATTTTAGATTTGACAAGTGATAAAGGTGCGCTTCTTGATGAGATTGGTTTTGATTTTGATACCAACGGAATTATTCTCTCTAATGAGACAATTCCTGTTAGACTTACAGCATATTCATATGGAGATGATGGAACCAATCCAAGAGTTGCAACTGGTACATCTGGCATGGGATTTGAGCCATGGGAAGTCTATCTTGCAGGTCAAGTTGATATTCCAGTTGTTGGAGTTCCTGACTGGAATGTTGAGAGTGAACCATGCTTAACTGCAGGAGTTTTACCTGAGGCACAACCAGATGGAAAACCATTAACATTTATAGTAACTGATGCTGATGGTAATCCAGTTGACCTTTCAATTGGTTTAAGTGGGATAAAAATAAATGATATAATGGTTTGGAATGGTTTATTCAATGATGTTGTCCCTGTTCCACTTCCATCTTTCTACTGGGTAAGAACAGATTTACATAATGAAGCAGATGTAGTAGATCCAAAAACTGGACTAACACATACCCTTAACTCAACAGCAGCAAATGATATGTATACTAATGCTCCTTATGACTGGAATGGAGATGGAGTAGCAGAAGTTGATGCATTTAACAATGCACTTGAACCAATCAAACCAGATTTCAGTGAAAAAGTTGATGGTATATACAAATTCAATGGATTCGTTGCTAATGATAAGGGTGAATTTGAAATAAGAGTATATTCACCAGATAGAAAACATTATGCTACAAAGAAAGTAGTTGTTGAACTTCCAAAGATTAAATATGATATTGTGAACCTTGATGATGAGAGTGGAACAGTTCATACAGTACCAGGTGATCCTGATTTTGTAATGACTGCTGGTGATTTAAGAACATATAAAGTTACAGTTACAATTACTGATTGTGAAGATAAACCAATTGGTGGACCTGGACCAGTAGAAGAATGTTTACCACCAGCTGGAGGACTCTATGCAGGATTCTTACCATTTGTAGCATACACTCCTCACTATTTCTTATGGCTTGGTTATGATGCAAATGAAGATAGTGATATATATGGTGGAGAATGGGATGCCTTTGATGTATATGCAAATACTTGGACTTTCCCTGCAGAAGAAGGAGCTATTGGTAACTATATAAGACCTCCTCATCAACCAACTCTTGTTGCTTATAGATATGGATATGGAGACAATGATGCGGTTGGTAATTTCCACGGTCTTGATCAGGCCATATTCAACAATGAATACAACTATGATAAGTGGGAATGGGGTCAGTTATATCCAGATAGAAATAAAGATTGTGAAATTGATGTAGATGATACTCTACCTCTTGATGAGAATGGACAGGTAACTTTCTATATTGAAACAGATGATATTTCTGTTCTTGCTGGAATTGTTGGAAAGAATCCATATGTATTTACTGCTGGTGATGTTGCTGGATGGCCTGAATATATGGATTTACCAAGAACAAGGTTTGGTCCTCTTGGCGAAGATAAAGGATTCTTCCTTGATTGGTATGGTAATGTTGATAAGACAGTTGATATTAAATTAATGATGTTCAAAATACTTAATGGTGAAACCCATCTTGAACTTGGTAAAGATATATTCAGTGCCAATAATTATGATTTAACATATGGCCTTGAGAATCATATCGTTGTTCAAGCACTACCAGCAGATGATAGAGATCTTGCTGTAAGAGAAGGTGTTCAAGTTCAACTTGTTGGAAATGTTGAGACCTGGTCTTATGGAACTTTAATGCATAATGATGAAGGTGTTGCAGAAACAACCCTTAACTTCAAACCTCGTGGTGTTGGAGCAAGAATTGCTTATCTTGCAGTTGTTACCCAATGGTCAACAGATATTTTCTGGGATCACTGGTATGCAGAGAGCAAGATGTGGTACTATAACTGGTTCAACTTAAGAGTTAAACCATGGTTTGTTGACTTCACATCACCAGGAGAACCAATTTACTGGACATATGATAATCGTGGACCAGATGAAACTATTGACTTCAAATGTCTTTCAGAAAATCTCCAAATTTATCTCGAAAATCCTGAACTTTATGTTGAAGAACTTGCTGCTGCCCTACATTTTTATTTTGAAGATATAGGTTGGATGTATGGGTATGGTTATAGTGAAACAGAAGCATTAGCTTTTGGTGACATTTGGGGATTTGAATTCTGGGCTGGTTTCTTAGGTTACTTAACTGGAACTCTCGATGTTGACCAAGTTATAGAAGGGGCTCTCTTCTCACCATATGGACATGATATTGAAAATCAGAGAAAGCTTACACAAATTGCTCCACCTGTTGGATTTGGTGCTTATGATGTTCCTTACTTTGATGCTGGTAAAGGTCTTGCTTTAACACTTAAAGGTGACCTCACTGTCGGAGTTGAAACAGAAGTTACAGTGAAAGTTACAGAAGCTGGACCAAACTTCCCAGTTGCTGGTACAGAGGTAACTCTCTATGGTGCTGGTGTTGATTTAGCTGGTGTAACTGATGCTGATGGAGTTGTAAAATTCTTAGTTAAACCAACAGAAGCAGGTGAGATACTTATTACAGCAACGAAAGATGGATATGTTCCAGGAAAGACAGTTGTTGTTGTTGGTGCTGATACAATTGCACCAGAACTCTCTGTTGATAAACCAGTATCACCTACTAATAAGCCAACAGTAACAATTACAGGTATTGCAACTGACAATGCTGGAGTTCCAACTGTTCTTGTAAATGGTGTTGAAGCAACAGTTGATGCTGATGGTAAATTCTCTGCTGAAGTTACACTTATAGAGGGTGAAAATGATATAGTTGTTGTTGCAAAAGATAAATCTGGAAATAAGACAGAAAAATTACTTAAAGTTGTTCTTGATACAATTCCACCAAATGTCACAGTTGATGCTCTTCCATCACCACTAACATCAACAAAAGTTAAACTCACTGGTTATGTTGAAATTGGTGCAACAGTTTTAGTTAATGATAAACCAGCAACAGTAGCAAGTGATGATTGGGAAGTTGAACTCACACTTGATTATGGAGAAAACCTTGTAACAGTTGTTGCAACAGATGCTGTTGGAAATGAAAAGAAAGTTGAGACAACAGTAGTCATCTTTAAGAGAACAGCTCTTGAACTTCAAATTGGTAATCCAACTCCAAAAGTAAATGGTGCATATGCTGATCCTCTTGAAGCAGCTCCATTTATTAAAGATGGAAGAACAATGGTTCCACTAAGATTTATTGCTGAAGCTTTCGGTGCTAATGTTGAATGGATTCCAGAAACAAAGGGTATCAACATTTCACTCGAACTTGCATCAGCAGTTCATACTATTGGTCTTCAAGTTGGTAACCCAACTGCAATTGTTGATGGAGAAGTTGTAACACTTGATGTTGCTCCAGTTATTGTCAATGGAAGAACATTTGTACCACTTAGATTCATTGCAGAATCATTTGGTGCAACTGTTAACTGGAACGAACTCTATCAAGTAGTTACAATCGACTTCCTCTGGTACTAATAGATAGATAGGAACTACAGAGGGCTCTGTAAAAAGAGCCCTCTGTAGGGATTTAAGGTAAAAGATAAAG